>RCNF010000049.1_pt1 | contig 46617 bp, 38 predicted proteins | sample 2041311 | NCBI WGS metagenome assembly RCNF01 (sample SAMN09708228, study PRJNA481090) | Marine sediment metagenome, whole genome shotgun sequencing project. | biome: marine sediment; feature: ocean; material: sediment; isolation source: Sewage treatment plant 2 marine sediment (STP2) ...
AGAGGTGGCAGAGCGGTTGAATGCACTGGTCTTGAAAACCAGCAAGGGTTTGTAGCCCTTCGAGGGTTCGAATCCCTCCCTCTCCGCCAATACGAAAAGGGGCCCATTGGGCTCTTTTTTTTCAACTGACTATTCAGGAAATTCAATGTCCACAATTCTGATAACAGGTTGTAATCGCGGCATCGGCTTACAACTGTGCAAGCAATTGCACGATCGCGGAGACGACGTCATTGGTGTATGTCGAGCTGAGAATGACGCATTACAGAATCTGGGCATTCGATTAGTCACGGGAATCGACGTAGGTCGTGACGATTCAATGCCAGTACTCAAAGCGGCGATCGGTGAGCAGATCATTGATATCCTCATCAACAATGCAGGGATCCTGCGTGGCGACACGTTTGGTGAACTGAATTACGCAGACATGATGGAGCAATATAGCGTCAACACGCTCGGCCCGTTGAGGGTCACTGAAGCATTGCGCGACAATCTCGGCGAGGGATCAAAGGTCGCTATTGTGAGCAGCCGGGTCGGTTCGATTGCCGACAATTCTTCCGGGGGATACTACGGATACCGGGCATCGAAGACTGCGGTCAATCAAATTGGCACAAATCTCTCGCTGGAGCTTAATCCCCGAGGTATTGCCGTAACGTTATTGCACCCAGGGTTCGTCGCAACTGAGATGACCGGCGGCCAGGGGGTTTCGCCGGCTGATTCCGCGGCGGGTCTGATTGCCAGAATTGATGAACTGAACCTCGATAACAGCGGCGGATTTTGGCACGCCGAGGGATACGCGCTCCCGTGGTAGCAAGCACAGCCTTGAATCACCGCCAGACGCCCAAATGTCAGAGAATTCGGGCTATTCGGATCGGTTTAATCGATCAATAGTGCCAATTCATTAGTGCTAGACTTTAGCCATCATATTAAGCAGGAGCACCACGAATGCAGAGCAACGTAAGTCACATGACACCAGTATCGGCCCTTTCTGTTGACAGCCGGTCAGAATTCATTTGGAAGTGTTACGCGCACGTTGTGGGCGCAATACTCGCGTTCGCGGCAATCAGCTCGTATTTCTTTACATCTGGCATATCTGCAGCGATCGCGGGTCCAATGCTCAACAATTGGTGGATGGTGCTGGGCGCGTTCATTGTCGCTGGATGGGGTGCGACGCATGTCGCTCATCGTTTGGAGTCTACCGCTGCTCAATATGCGGCATTCGCCGCGTTTATATTCTTGCAAGCGCTGATTTTTGCGCCAATGCTGTTCATAGCGGCCATGCAGTATGAAGGCATCATCGAAAGCGCAGCCGGCGTCACCGTACTCGGGGCGGTTGGGCTGGTCGCCACCGCGATGATCACGCGCAAGGACTTTTCGTTCCTGCGTGGAATGCTTGTGTGGGGCGGTATGCTGGCAGTCGTTGGTATTTTCTCGAGCATGATTTTCGGATTTGAACTGGGTACCTGGTTTTCCATTGCGATGATCGGATTCGCTGGTGCCGCGGTGCTCTACGACACTTCGAACATTCTGCATCACTACCCACAAGATAAGTACGTTGCAGCATCGCTGCAGCTTTTCGCGTCCATTGCGATGATGTTCTGGTACATCCTGCGCTTGTTCATGAGTCGCAACTAGATGTAGCCACTATTAACTATAGCAACCGAAAAGGTCCGTTCGCGGACCTTTTTTTTCGCCTGTGCCATTCACGACCTATTGAGGCGCTATAATGCGCCTGTCCTCAACTACTACCCACAAAATTTACAATGACAGCAGCAGCACACTCTGAGCGGCGATCCATTCGCCGAATCCTCCAACTATTCGCTGCGCTATTGCTGTTCGCGCCACTCTTTGGTGCCGCACAGGAGACGCCCTCTTTCGACGAACTCGCGGCAGCGGACGAGATTCGAGAAATAAACGAGAAACTCGACGTTGAGGCGATCGACGAAGTCTATCTTACCAGCGCTCGTTCTCGTGCCGTCAAACTTGAGGCTGAGTCGGCGGCCTGTGCCGAACTCAATAGTCTGGAACGGACGCGGCTTGAACTGCGGTTTGCCCCGCTGAAGGACATTGACCCGGAAGTTGCAGGCTTTGCGATTATGGACCAGCGTCAGGGTATTCGAGCTGCGCTGGATGAGGCGATTGCAGCACAAAGTCGGTGTAAGGGCGTTGAAGATGCCGCGCACGCATTGTCGGCACGCATAACAGATATACAAAGCAAACTATCCGCACAGTTTCTCTCCAACCGGACACAATCCATTGTCACTCTGGTTCGTGAGTTTCCGGAACGCGCTGCGACCTGGCCCACCCGAATCGGGCAATCGCTGTCACTGGCATTGATCGATGATGTAACGCCCATTCAGTTGCTGTGGTTGCTCGTTGTCGCTGGCGGCCTGGCCGCTTTTTTGGGCCTGTATATTCGATACCGATTTAGCGCCTGGTACGCGAAGGCTGGCGGCGACGACGCAACACCACAAATGAAGTATCTGGTGCCGAAACCTCTGGCCGAGTTCGCGCCTTTGTGGCTTGAAGGTGCCGCTCTGCTACTCGTGCTGCTGGCGACTATCGAAGCTGCCTCAATTGAATTACTGGTAATTCGCGTTGCAAGCGCGATTCTGATTTTCGGACTCGGTTGTGTAGTTATTAATTGGGCGACTGGTCCGCTGTCACCTTCGGCTGAGGTCAAGGGCCTGATCCCCGATCACGTCAAACCTATACGGTTGCGCTTGCGTGTTCTGTTACTCACCATCTGTGCCAGCTTCGTCGTTCTTGGTGGCAACTGGCTATCGGTCAGAATTCTGGAGCCCTATGTGACTGGCCGAGCAGCGATGATATTCCTGCTTGCGACCGCCCTGCTCTCGATCCTGCTATACCTCCCTCGAATTCCGGCGTTGCGCGGACGCTTCAGAGTTATGCGCACGATCGCAATTGCCGGGTCGAGCTTCAGTATTATCGGTGTTCTTGCGGGCTATCAGAACCTGGCGGGATTCGTAATCCACGGCATCACCCGAACCGGGCTGGCATTGTTCATCCTGTGGATTTTGTTGTGGACGGTCTATCAGTCCTTCCACTACCTGATACAGAAGGATACGCCGGCAGCAGCGCAGGTTCGCGCCTCACTTGGCGTGAAAGAAGGCGGCTCACGCACGGGTATAGGGTTCATGCAACTCGTCGCAGATCTTGTGCTGTGGCTCAGTTTTGTTGTCTACATGATTTATGTCTGGGATGACTCTGGCACGACACTGGATCGGCTGTTTGACCTGATTTTTCTCGGTACCACAATCGGTGGAGTCAAACTGGTACCGCTCAAAATTATCGGCAGCATCTTCATTTTCGTCGGCATTATCGTTCTCATCGGTTGGATCAAACGCTGGATTGACCGACGTTGGCTACAACATATCAATATGGAACGCGGCGCTCGTGAAGCTATTGTTACGTTGTTCGGCTATGTCGGTTTTGTTGCCGCTGTACTCATATCGCTTGTGCTTGCCGGCGTGGATCTCGGCGGTCTGGCTATCGTTAGTGCTGCCCTTGCCGTTGGCATCGGTTTTGGCGTGCAGGAAATAGCGAACAATTTCATTTCCGGCTTGATTCTGCTGTTTGAACGCCCGATCAGGGCTGGCGATTTTATTACTGTTGGAGAGGGAGAAGTTGAAGGATTTGTCAGAAGCATTCGCATTCGAGCGACAGAAATAGAGACGCTTGATAACCAGAACGTGTTGGTCCCCAATTCCGAGTTGGTCTCCGGTCGAGTCACGAATTGGGTGCTGCGCGATACACATGGACGGCTGCGAATAACGGTTGGTGTCAAGTACGGCTCAGATGTGGAGAGAGTGCGAGATATTCTTGAATCGGTTGCCCGTGAGCACGCTGATGTCATCACTGATGGGCGTGCACCGGCTCCCCGTGCGCTGTTTATGGGGTTCGGCGAAAGTTCGCTCGACTTCGAGCTGCGAGTGCGTCTTCAACGTATAGAGCGGCGCTTCTCGGTATTGAGCGATCTGAACTTCGCTATCGAAAGGGAATTCCATGAAGCTGGCATCATTATTCCGTTCCCGCAACGCGACTTACATATCGTGTCCTACCCCGAACAACAGGAAAAGATCAAGCCGCCGATTGAAAGTACTAAACCAGCGGTAGGTGCACACATTGACCCAGTTACACGAAGTCATCGTTCTGAGCTGGAAATCGCTTGCGAGATCGATGAAGTCTGGAGTGCGATCACCCAAATTGATGACATCAATCGTTGGCTTGCCCGAGAAGGATCATTCTCACCGTATATAGGTGGCACTTTCGATCTCGCATTGCGAGATGGATACAATATTCGCGGCAGAATTGATATTTTCATGCCACCACGGCGCTTGCGTGCGGTGATTCAGAATATGCGTGAGGAAGGTCCGCTTGCGACCGGGCCCATTACCGCGGAGATATTGCTGCGCGAGACGGACGGTTGTACTTTGGTCACGGTTGTCATCGCGGGCATCCCTGACAGCGAGGATTGGGAAGAATATTACCGACTGTCGCAGGACCGCTGGACCAATGCCCTGGCAGCACTAAAAAGCGACGTACTGTGCAAGTAAGAGGCAAGTCCTGATCGCCGGCTTACCTGAGCCAGGCTATCAAGTGGAGATTACTTCCGATCCACCCATGTAGCGCTGCAGCACTTTGGGAATGCGTATGCTGCCGTCGGCCTGTTGGTAATTTTCCATGATTGCGACCAGGGCTCTGCCTGCAGCCACACCCGAACCGTTTAGAGTGTGTAGAAGTTCTGGCTTACCGGATTCGGGATTTCGACGGCGCGCTTGCATCCGTCGAGCTTGAAAGTCGGTGTAGTTGCTGCAGGACGAAATCTCCCGATACCTTTGCTGGCCTGACAGCCAGACTTCAAGGTCGTAGGTCTTCGCCGCACCAAAACCAACATCGCCTGAGCACAGCGCAACAGCACGATACGGGAGCTCTAGCAGCTGCAATATTTTTTCTGCATGCCCAGTGAGTTCTTCAAGCGCATCTGCTGACTTGTCTGCAGCAACAAACTGCACCAATTCGACCTTCTCGAACTGATGTTGGCGAATCATACCGCGCGTATCCTGACCGTAAGAACCTGCTTCAGACCTGAAGCAGGGAGTATGCGCGGTTAACCTGAGTGGCAAATCGCCCGCTTCAAAAATCGCATCTCTGCCAAGATTCGTAAGCGGCACTTCTGCCGTAGGAATAAGATAATACGGTGTATCCGTGGTCGTCCTGAAAAGGTCTTCTTCAAACTTTGGTAGTTGTCCGGTGCCGATCAGCGCATCGCTTTGCACAAGATACGGGACGTACGCTTCCTCATAACCATGCTCGCCCGTATGCGTATCCAGCATGAACTGGATCAATGCCCGTTGCAGTCGAGCAAGGGGACCGCGCATGACAACAAAACGTGAGCCTGATAATTTGCTTGCAGCATCAAAGTCGAGCATTCCCAGAGATTCGCCCAGCTCGATGTGATCGAGTGGCTTGAAATCGAATTCTGCAGGCTCACCCCAGCGACGCATTTCCTGATTGTCATCTTCGCTACGACCGTCGGGTACATCATCTGCGAGCAGGTTCGGCAGACCAAGCTCGATCTCCAGCAAGGCAGCTTGAACGGCTTGTAGCTCGGTCTGGCTACTGTCCAGTTTATCCCCCAGGTCCTTTACGGCTGCAAGAAGCGGCGCAATATCTTGACCCTTGGCTTTGGCCTGACCTATAGACTTGGAACGTGAGTTACGCTCATTCTGCAGGCTTTCGGTTTCAATCTGGATAGCCTTACGGCGTTCTTCCAACGTGAGATACGCTGCCGTATCGAACACATGGCCACGCCGTGCGAGGTTTGCAGCGACATCATCGGTCGCCTGTCTTAGCTGTTTAGGATCTATCATCGTTTAAATCTTCAGGAGTCTGCCTTCTTGCGGGAACGATTACGTTGCTCAATATCGGCCAGTTTTTCCCGAATCTTGATCTCCAGGCCGCGAGCCACGGGATGATAATACTTACGCTCATCCATGTCGTCGGGAAAATATTTTTCCCCCGCTGCGTGAGCGTCTTTTTCGGCGTGTGCGTAGCGGTACTGTTCACCATAGCCGAGCTCTTTCATGAGCCGCGTTGGCGCGTTTCTAAGATGCACAGGCACCTCCAGCGAGCCGAATTCCTGAACATCAGCCTGCGCTGCTTTCGCCGCTTCGTAGACGGCATTACTCTTGGCCGCGCATGCGAGATAGAGGGTTGCTTGTGCCAACGCCAACTCGCCCTCCGGGCTGCCGAGACGCTCCAGCGTCTCCCATGCGCTCAATGTCAATTGCAGGGCCCTCGGGTCCGCATTGCCGATATCTTCAGAGGCAACGCGAATCATACGCCTGGCAACGTACAACGGGTCGCATCCTCCGTCGAGCATACGCATCAGCCAATACAGGGATGCGTCAGGATCAGACCCGCGAATTGACTTGTGCAGCGCTGATATTTGGTCGTAGAAGTACTCACCCTTGTTGTCGAAACGGCGCCGACCACCGGACGCGACCTCCTTGACAATTGCCTCAGTGATTTGGTCGTCTTCCGCCAGATCCGAAGCCAGTTGCAACAAATTCAACGCACGTCGCGCATCCCCGTCTGCGGCCGTCGCGATTAACTGCAGGGAGTCGTCAGCAATCGTGTATTTCCCGGCCAGGCCGCGTGTTTTGTCGGCAAGCGCACGATTCAATATTTCCACCATGGAAGCGTGGTCCAGGGTCTTGAGAACGTAGACGCGCGCACGCGAGAGCAATGCGTTGTTCAATTCGAAAGACGGGTTCTCAGTGGTCGCGCCCACAAAAGTCAGCGTCCCGTCTTCGACAAACGGCAAGAATGCATCTTGCTGTGACTTGTTGAATCGATGTACCTCGTCAAGGAAAAGCACGGTTCCGCGATTGGAGACCTGCCGGTGTTGACTGGCCTCCTGCACCGCAGCACGAATATCTTTGACACCGGCCATCACGGCTGACAAAGCAATAAAATGCGAATCTGTGGTCGTCGCGATCATTCTCGCCAACGTCGTCTTGCCAGTTCCCGGTGGCCCCCAAAACACCATCGAGTGTGTGCGCCCATGTTCAATCGCACGACGCAGTGGCTTACCGTCCTGCAACAGATGCTGCTGGCCGTAGAACTCGTCAAGATTGGCAGGCCGCATTCGGTCCGCCAGTGGGCGTTCGATGTTCTCGGTTGGGTCTACTGCAAATAGGTCATTCATCGCTCACTACCCTGCTACGCGACTCGCATACCAGTTTTCAAGCCGCAAACTCCAGCCGCCCAATCCTGCCAGCGCGACGCTAAGGCCAACAATGATCCCTGCTACATCCGCTGCAACATCAAACCACTCAGCGGTTCGATAGGTCACCAGTCTCTGGCAGCCTTCTATCACAAGGCCGAACACAATCAGCCCAAGCGCAATTTGCCAGTAGGAACCGCGCTTGTATTGGCCAGAAAACCAGACAGCCAGGACCATGAAAGTTACGCCGTGCAACAATTTGTCGACGTCAAAAAACCAGCTAGCAAACTCACGGCGGCTATCGAAGAACCATATAGCCGGCATGAGCGTAGCCGCCAGGACCAGAATAAGAATCACAATGCTGGCCAACTGCCAGCGGCGCATATAGCGCAGCGGTAGCATTACTTGACCATTATTTGGGCGGAAGCCGGGGTACCGACGACGTCAACGTCGTCGGGTATCGAAAATTCAAAATATGCCGGATCAATGGGTTCGTTGACTTCAACATCATGCAATTCGACCAGTGTCAGCTGCTCGAGATTGTCGTAGAACACCATCCGATAAAGTGTGCGATCTGCAAACCCGAGCTCAACTCGCTTAAAGCCACTGTCGGTGTTCTTTGGGCTAAGCCTGACCCAGGTCGTTTCATTCTCGACGAAACTGGTCTCATAATTGAACTGGCTGATGGCATCAGCGGATCCGCCAAGCAGAAGTGCCGGGGTATTGCTCAAGGCTTCGTGCTGTGGCTTGACCGTTACTTGCGCGAGATCAACGTCGTAACTCCAGACATTCAGTCCATCAGCAACCAGAGTTTGTTCGTAAGGTACGGTGTACGACCATCGAAACTGGCCCGGCCGCTGTATCTTCAAAGTGCCCTCTGTTTGCTCCACAACCTCACCATCAGCATCGACCAACGACTGCTGGAAGCCGCCCTGCATTGTGGCTATGTCCAGGATAAATTCATCAATCAGTAACTGACCATCGTCCTTCGAATCAACCTCGGCCAAGGCGATCTGCCCGGCGAACAAGAACGCGACGCATGCCAGTATGCGGCTCATCCAACAGCTTCCGTGTTCGTTCATTGAACTACTCCTTGGCCGTCGCCGGGACCAGAATTTCCCTGGAACCATTTGACTGCAATGGCCCTACAAGCCCCGCCGCTTCCATGTTTTCGACCATTCTGGCCGCACGGTTGTAACCAATCTTCAATCGTCGTTGTACGCCCGATATCGAGGCTTTACGCGTATCCATCACAACCTGAACCGCCTGGTCGTACAACGGATCCTGCTCCGCATCTCCATCGAGAGACTCAAGCCCCGTCAAGCCTGGTGTTGGACTAGCGGGACCATCAAGAATTTCATCTAAATACTGGGGTTGCCCACTCATCTTCAGGTGTCTTACAACAGAATGCACCTCATTATCATCGACAAAAGCGCCGTGCACGCGTGTCGGTACCGAGGTTCCCGGCGGCAAATACAACATGTCACCATGACCCAATAGTGTCTCCGCGCCCATTTGATCGAGAATAGTCCGTGAATCCACTTTGGCTGAAACCTGAAAAGCGATTCGCGTCGGCACATTGGCCTTAATCAGTCCGGTGATGACATCAACTGATGGTCGTTGCGTCGCCAGCAACATATGGATACCAGACGCGCGTGCTTTCTGTGCAAGCCGAGCGATCAATTGCTCGACCTGCTTACCGACAATCATCATCATGTCGGCCAATTCATCAATGATGACGACTATGTACGGCAACGGTGTCAGCGTCGGATGCTCAATCGGTTTTTCGTCGTCGATCAGAGTTGGCGGTTTGAAGGTCGGATCCTTGATCGGTTCTCCCGCATCGATCGCATCTTTCACTTTGCGGTTGTAGCCTCCAATATTTCGGACACCCAGCGCCGCCATGAGGCCGTAACGTCGGTCCATCTCTGCGACGCACCAGCGCAGCGCATTGGCCGCCTCTTTCATGTCAGTTACAACTGGCGTGAGCAAATGCGGAATTCCCTCGTACACCGACAACTCGAGCATTTTCGGGTCGACCATGATCAATCGCACCTGCTCAGGTTGCGACTTGTAGAGCAAACTGAGAATCATTGCGTTAATCGCTACCGACTTGCCCGACCCGGTTGTTCCCGCGATGAGTAAGTGCGGCATGCGCGCCAGATCTGCGACCACGGAGCTGCCACCAATGTCTTTTCCGAGCGCCAGCGTTAAAGGCGATGTGAGGTCTTCGTAGGCACGGGACTTCAATATCTCACCGAGCGTTACCATTTCCCGAATTTCATTCGGAATTTCCAGTCCCACAAAAGACTTGCCCGGTATCACTTCAACCACACGCACGCTGACTACCGACAAGGAACGCGCAATATCCTTGGCGAGATTTGAGATCTGACTGACTTTCACTCCCGGCGCTGGATCAAGCTCAAATCGCGTGATTACCGGTCCTGGAGATACCGACTTAACTTCAACGTCAACACCGAAATCCTTGAGCTTTATCTCCACCAGGCGTGACATTCCTTCCAGGGATTCAACCGAATAGCCACCCTTCTTCGGTGGTGGGTCATCGAGCAGCGAAAGTGGTGGTAGCTCTCCGGCAGCCGGTGGGTCGAACAGTGGCACTTGCCGCTCTTTCTCTGCTCTCACACTCGGTTCCAGCGCTGGCAATACAGGTTCAATTCGTGGACGGGAACGATTAGCTGTGCGTTTTTTCTCAACCTCAATGACGTCCTGCCGTGCGGCCAATTGCCGTCTGCCTTCGGCCTTGTCTCGCAACTCTCCGATCTTGAATAGCAAACGCTCGTAGCCGAGCAGGCAGCTCCTGCCAACTCGATCCATGACCGAAAACCAGGAAATACCCAGGAACAACGATACGGACGCTACCCAGACAAAAAACAACAGAATGCTGGCGCCGAGCAACTTCATCACGCCCTCGAGACCAAAACCGACCACCCGCCCCATTACGCCGCCTGCGGTTTCATTAAATCCCGCCGAAGAAAAATGCAGGGTTGACAGGGCGCAGCTCGAAATCAGCGTCAACAAAAACCCGGCGAAACGCAGTCCATAGTCCATCTTGCTCAGCGTCTGTTGCGTCTTCTGCTCGCGATACAACATCCAGCCAAGGTAGAAAACCATGATGGTGAACAAATACGCTGGTCGCCCAAAGGAACTGAACAGAAAATCAGCCGCATATGCGCCAACACGACCAACCCCGTTACTGACGTCCACGCTACTGGTCGCCAGACTGGGTCCGGGATCCGCTGCGTCGTAGGTGAACAATGCGTACCAGAGGATTAGGCTAATAGCGCCAAACACATAGAGCGCCCCCTCGCGCAGTGCGCGATGCACTGGTGCGGACATGCGTGAGACAGGTTCAACTGCTTTTCGAGCTTTGGCCATAGGTAAAGTAAACTATAACTTATCAGTCTTAATCAACTGATTTTAATAAATAAATGAATAGCAACAATCGTTGATAATTACTCTTCGGCATCTCTACACAGTGTCACGGCTATAGCTGCGCTATTCGCCAGCTAATATTTCCGGGTGCTCCCCGAAGCTGTTTTCCCTACACTACCCCGAGATTTCAATCATCTGCAGTTGCACCTGCGCAGCGCGCCCTTGAAAATCCGTTTCCGGGTCACATGTTTTGGGGTCTGCCAGCGGAATGCCGTTTAGAAATTAAGGGATAAATTATACATGAGTGAATTGAAACATTGCCGGGTTCTGATTTTGGGCTCCGGACCAGCCGGCTACGCCGCAGCAGTTTACGCTGCCCGTGCGAACTTGAACCCAGTCATTGTCACTGGCATGGAACAAGGTGGCCAGCTGATGACAACGACCGATGTGGACAATTGGCCAGGCGATGTTGAGGGACTGCAGGGGCCCGCGTTGATGGATCGCATGCTCAAGCATGCTGAGCGGTTCAACACAGAAATCATCAATGACCATATCCATACAGCCGATGTATCTGAACGTCCGTTTAAGCTGCAAGGCGATTACGCAACCTACACCTGCGATGCGCTGATCATTGCTACCGGTGCGACCGCCATGTACCTCGGCCTGCCCTCGGAGGAAGCGTTCAAAGGTCGCGGCGTCTCAGCCTGTGCAACCTGCGATGGCTTTTTCTACCGCGGCAAGGATGTTGCCGTTGTCGGCGGAGGCAATACAGCGGTCGAAGAGGCTCTTTACCTGAGCAACATTGCATCGAAGGTAACCCTCGTGCACCGCAGAGACGAGTTACGTGCTGAGAAGATCCTGCAAGACCATCTGTTTGAGAAAGCCAAAGAGGGAAAAGTCGAACTGCTCTGGGACCATGTGGTTGATGAAGTTCTGGGCGACGACTCCGGCGTGACGGGTCTGCGTGTACGCAGCACCAAGGGCGAGGCGCAAACTACCGACATCGCCCTGGATGGTGTTTTTATCGCCATTGGCCACAGCCCGAATACCAGCCTGTTTGATGAGCAACTGACAATGAAGAACGGATACATCACGGTTAAGTCGGGTATTGAAGGAGATGCGACTGCCACCAGCGTTGCGGGTGTCTACGCGGCGGGCGATGTCGCCGACCAGATCTACCGGCAGGCGATTACTTCAGCGGGTGTCGGATGTATGGCGGCGCTGGATGCTGAAAAGTACCTGGATGCGCTTCAGGCCACCGGGGCGGATGACGCTGCGGCCTGATATGCCAATGTCCTGATGCAGGTCACCGTTCATAATTCGATTTCCGAACTCGACCCGGCAGCGTGGAATCGTCTGCTTGGCGATGACTACCCATTCCTGCGCCACGAATTCCTCCACGCGGCCGAACACGGCGGCTGCGTGTCTGCCGCAACGGGCTGGTCGCCTCGGCACCTGACCATCAGCGACAGTTCGGGCTTACGAGCGGCCCTGCCTCTATACCAGAAGAGCCACTCCTGGGGTGAATTCGTGTTCGACTGGGCCTGGGCAGAGGCGTACGAGCGAGCAGGACTCGATTATTACCCCAAGCTGGTTTCTGCCGTACCTTTTACTCCCGCACCCAGCCGACGCATGTTACTCAGAGACCCGGACGATCAGGCTGCCACAGCAGCCTTGCTGGAAGCTGCAATAAAACTCGCCAGAGAGTCAGGCTGCTCGTCTCTGCATGTGCAATTCCCAACCGATGACGAATTGCCCGCACTGCGCGACGCCGGCCTTAGCATTCGAAAAGCCTGCCAGTTTCACTGGCACAACCGCGGCTATGCCAGCTTCGACGATTTTCTCGCAACGTTTAGTGCGGCGAAACGCAAGAAAGCCAGGCGCGACAGACGTCACGCGACCGAAGCTGGCATCTCGTTTCGCCGTATTCGTGGTAAAGATATTGATCCGCAAACCTGGGAAACTGTGCATCGCCTCATCAGCATTACTTTCATGCGGCGAGGCTCACTGCCCTATTACGATTTGGACTTCTTCAAAACCGTTGGCGAACGATTGCCAGAAAATATCCTCGTTATCCTCGCCGAACGAGAAGATACGACGATCGCGGCAGCGGTGTTCTTCGAAAGCGCGCGTGTCCTCTACGGCCGATACTGGGGCAGTGACAGCGATTACAACGCCCTGCATTTCGAAACCTGTTACTACCAGGGAATCGAACATTGCATTGAGAATGACATCCAGGCCTTCGAACCCGGCACACAGGGTGAACACAAAATAAGCCGCGGATTTGTGCCCGTAGCTACCTGGTCCGCGCACTGGCTTGCGCATCCGGAATTTTTTGCCGCTATTGAGAATTATGTCGATGAGGAATCGCGGCACATCGAACATTACATGCAAGCTGTTGACGACCATAGCCCGTATCGCGATGACTCACAGGATTCGTCGTGAGCGATCAGCAAATCACCTGGTTGAAGCCATCAGATCCGCCTGCAGCATTTCCAGATATAGACCTCGCACTCGATGAACCAGATGGGCTGCTTGCCGCTGGCGGTGACCTGAGTTCAGAACGACTAGTCAATGCCTATGCGAATGGGATTTTCCCCTGGTATGACGATGGTCAACCCATCCTGTGGTGGTCGCCGGATCCTCGTTGCGTCCTCAGGCCAGATGGGTTTCACATCGCACGACGCCTCAGGCAAGCCGCTCGAAACTCATCATTGACCCTGTCCTTCAACAAGGCTTTTGGGACAGTCATCGGCGAGTGTGCGGCAAAGCGCGAGGCCCAACAGGGAACCTGGATTACATCTGACATGGCAGCGGCGTATGCACGGCTGCACCACGAGGGTTGGGCTCATTCAGTTGAAGTTTGGCGGTCGGATCAGTTGATCGGAGGCTTGTACGGATTAGCCATCGGAAAAGTTTTTTTCGGCGAATCAATGTTCAGCCGCGAAACTAACGGATCGAAGTTCGCACTGCTGGGGCTACTTCAGGTAATGCTCGAAAACGACTTCGACTTACTCGACTGTCAGGTCGTTTCGGAGCACCTGAAGACCCTGGGAGCAACGACGATCCCGAGACGCGAATTCGCCGATACACTTGAGCAAGCCTGCCAGCCCGCGACCCGTTTTAAGCTCTGGCCCGAAAAAACTTTGCTAATCCGCGATTTATTGTCCAAATGAGCGTGCTGTTCATTGCAATAGGCGCATCCTTTCTGCACAATTCGCGTGCCTTTTCATAGAGAGATATAAACACCTTGGCGAAAGAAGATGCCATTCAGATGGAAGGAGTCGTCAATGAGACGCTTCCGAACACGACATTTCGGGTTGAACTCGAAAATGGTCATGTTGTCACTGCGCATATTTCAGGAAAAATGCGCAAGAATTACATTCGCATACTCACCGGAGATAAAGTAACGGTGGAGCTGACCCCTTACGACCTGAGCAAGGGTCGAATTGTCTACCGGGGCAGATAGGCCGTAGGCCGACGCAAAGCGCCGAGGCTTACGCTTCCGGCATATGGGAAAGCTCTTTCAGAGCCGGATCCGATCTCAACTGCAATCCATCTTCGGCGCTTACCGAGACCCGCACGTGTCCGCCATCGGCGAGACTGCCAAACAGCAACTCTTCTGCAAGCGGGCGCTTGATGTGCTCCTGGATGATTCTCGCCATCGGCCGGGCACCCATTTTCGCATCGTAGCCACGTTCAGCAATCCAGTCCCTTGCATCGTCGTCCAACTCCAGCGTGACATTATTGGATCCGAGCTGCGCCTCGAGTTCCACAACCAGCTTGTCCACTACCCGCTTGATTGATAGCTCATCAAGCGCAGCGAACTGAATGATGGAATCAAGCCGGTTTCTGAACTCAGGACTGAATGACTTGCGAATTATCTCCATGCCATCAGTGCTGTGATCCTGCTTCGTGAAGCCGATAGACGCTCTACTCATTTCCTGTGCGCCTGCATTCGTCGTCATCACCAATATAACGTTGCGAAAATCTGCCTGACGTCCATTGTTGTCTGTTAGTACACCGTGATCCATTACCTGCAGCAACAGATTGAATACTTCCGGATGTGCTTTCTCGATCTCATCCAGCAACACAACCGCATGGGGATTCTTGGTCACGGCCTCAGTCAGCAAGCCGCCCTGATCGAAACCAACGTAGCCCGGTGGTGCGCCGATCAGTCGAGATACCGTATGCCGCTCCATGTATTCCGACATATCAAATCGGATCAATTCCACGCCCATCAAAAAAGCGAGCTGCCGAGTAACTTCCGTCTTGCCAACACCGGTTGGACCTGCAAACAGGAACGAACCGATAGGCTTCTTGTCTTCGCGAAGACCTGAGCGCGCCATCTTGATAGCAGAACTCAACGCACCGATCGCAGTGTCCTGTCCGAATATCGAAAGCTTGAGGTCGCGATCTAATGTGCGCAATGCATCGCGATCAGATGACGAAACACTCTTAGCCGGAATTCTTGCCATTTTCGCGACAATATTCTCGACCATCTCTACTGTGACCGACTCGCCGCGATCTTCAGCCGGCTGCAAGCGCAGATATGCACCAGCTTCGTCAATGACATCAATAGCTTTATCGGGCAATTTCCGATCATTGATGTGCCTGACCGCCAGCTCGGCCGCCGCCTGAATCGCATCCGAGTCGTACTTGACCCCATGATGCTCTTCAAATCGCGACTTTAGGCCGTGCAGAATCGCGACTGTTTCTTCCAGGGTTGGCTCCGGCACATCGACCTTCTGAAACCGCCTGGCCAGCGCGTGATCTTTCTCAAATATGCCGCGATATTCCGCGTACGTGGTTGATCCGATGCATCTAAGGCGACCATTCGCCAGTACGGGTTTGATCAGATTGCTTGCGTCCATAACGCCACCAGACGCAGCGCCTGCGCCTATGACGGTATGAATCTCGTCGATAAACAGGATAGCGCCAGGGTCTTTTTCGATTTCTGCAATGACACCCTTCAGGCGCTTTTCGAAGTCGCCCCTGTACTTGGTGCCTGCAATCAAAGAACCCATGTCCAATGCGTACACAGTGGCGTTACTAAGAACATCGGGTACGCGCTCTTCGACGATCAGTCTCGCCAAACCCTCCGCAAGCGCGGTCTTGCCGACTCCCGCATCGCCCACATACAGAGGATTATTCTTACGGCGGCGGCAGAGGATTTGCACCGTTCGTTCAATCTCAAGCTCGCGCCCGATCAACGGGTCAATCTTGCCCTCAACAGCGAGTTGATTGAGATTTGCTGCAAACTTGTCGAGTGGCGACGCCTCTGGCTCTCCATCCGGTTCCAGGGACGGTTCCTGCTCGTCAGTGCCGGCTTCGCCAGGCACCTGAGGCAGGCCATGCGAAATGCAATTAATGACGTCGAGGCGAGCGATATCCTGCAGAGCAAGAAAGTAGACCGCTTGCGACTGCTTTTCACTAAATACCGCGACCAGCACATTGCTGCCCGTAACCTCCTTCTTACCACTCGACTGGACGTGAAACACAGCCCGTTGCAGAACGCGTTGAAAACCCAGGGTCGGTTGAACGTCGGTCTCATCGTCCATCGGCAGCCTGGGCGTTTGCTCATCAATGTAGTCCACCAATTGGCGCCGCAGCTCGGTCAGGTTTGAATCGCACGCCTTAAGGATTTCATTCACTTTCGGGATATCGAGCAAGGCCAGCAGCAAATGCTCAACTGTCATGAATTCGTGTCGCTTGTCGCGAGCATTCTGAAATGCCTCATTAAGGCAGAATTCCAATTCACTACTTAGCATTTTTTGTCCTCAACTCCCGGGCTCGAATTCTCAATCAGGATTCCTCCATCGTGCACAGCAAGGGATGCTGATGCTGGGTTGCCAAACCCGACACCTGCGCGACCTTGGTCTCTGCAATCTCGTAATTAAATACGCCACAAATTCCCTTGCCTTTCGTATGCACCTCCAGCATCACCTGTGTCGCACTGGGACGATCCATACTGAAAATCGACTCGAGAATATCCACCACAAACTCCATTGGCGTGTAATCGTCGTTAAGCAGAACGACACGGTACAGCGACGGCTCTTTTAGCTTGGGCCGCGCCTCTTCGATCGCGAGATCGAAGTTGTCGTGATGCTCATCTTGAGGTCTTTGTTCACTCATAATCTTGTCTACAGCAGTACTGTAACCCAGTGGCTTATTACGTCAAATTTACAGGTAATTCACCCGCTGCATTGCTTGCGGGTTATCATATATGGGCACGTATCCACGATCTCCAAGTCCAAGTCACATTATTTTGCCTCAGCAAGTTGCCCCAGCCAACCGGCGCAATCTCATTGAGCCGTAGGAAAAGCACGTATATCATTGCTAAATATAGTATTTTTCACTGATCAGGCTTGTTTACAGGCGACTTGAACCCTTATCATCGTTGCGCTGCGTTTACTGCTAGAAGAATCCTCATTGATTGGCCAAACTTAACGTATGACAACAGAAGCAAAATGGTCCGACTTCACCAGCCTCGACAGGGCAAAGTCGATTGCGGCCGCAAATAGCCTGCTACCACTGTGGGTCAGCCTCGCGTTGGTTATCGTCATCGGCTGGCAGCTCGCAAGAATCATATGGTCGCTGGTTCCAGGCCCATCAGCGGGCGATATTGTAGACATACCGGCCGGATCGCTCGCCCAGGTTAGCGCTGCCAACGCCTCTGCGGATGCCGAGACGATTGCGGTCTCGCACTTGTTCGGAGTAGCAGACGATGAAGCTGTCATTGTTCAGGCGGAGGTTTTCGAATCCGACAATCTTCCGGATACGGGCATCTCGAGTCTGGAATTGAAAGGAACCATTACCTCTGACGTTGCCGACATGTCTGTCGCTATTATTTCAGATGGCAATAAGGATGAGAAAGTGCACACAATCGGCGCTACCGTTGTATCCGGTACGACCTTACATGCTGTTTATGCCGATCGGGTGGTTCTGAATGAGAATGGCACACTGACAAACTTGAAGTTACCCAACGATTTCCCCGAGGCTTCCCCAACGGTCGCCCGCAGAAGTCCGACAGTAGCCAGCAGGTCGTCAAACTCTAAAGGTATGCAAGCAGTCGTCGCTCAAAACGTGAGCAAACTCGCTGACGTAATTCGACCAACGCCCTACTTTGTTAATGGTCAACAACAAGGCTACCGCGTATACCCTGGCCGCGATCGCGCACAATTTGCGGCACTTGGCTTACGGCCAGGCGACCTGGTCAAGGATATCGACGGCCAATCACTATCCGATCCGGCTCAGGCGATGCAGGTATTTCAATCACTAGGCAGTTCTGATCAGGTATCAGTAACCGTCGAACGCAATGGACAGCCAGAAGTTATCGTACTGACAACCAGTCAACTCGAACTTGACGACGAGCCCGAAGAATGAAATCAGAATTACGCAAATCCACACAGTTAATTTTCGCAGCACTACTGATATTTTGGTCGCTGGCTGTGACTCCATTGGCTGTGAGCCAGCAAACGACGATAACGCCGAATTACAAGGAAGCGGATATTCGTCAGATTGTGGAAGCCGTTGGCGAGGTGACCGGGAAAAATTTCATCATCGATCCTCGTGTCAATGCCAAGGTCACAATGTTGTCATCGACACCGATGTCTCCGGACGCGTTTTATGAGGCGTTTCTATCCATTCTTCAAGTCCACGGCTATGTCGCTGTCACGACTGGCGATCTGATCAAGATCGTTCCAGACGCGACCGCCAGACAATACCCAGGCCCCATGGGCACGGCCAGTTCCAGCGGGGCAGACGATATTGTCACCCAGGTTATTCAGGTGAATAACGTAGGGGCCGCGCAGTTGGTGCCTATCTTGCGACCGCTGGTTCCACAATATGGACACCTGGTGGCTCATCCCGGCTCGAACATGCTGATCATCTCTGACCGGGCCGGCAATGTTCAGCGGATGATGACCATTATCCGACGTATCGACCAGTCCAACGACGAAGATATCGAGGTCATACGGCTTGAACATGCATCTGCCACAGAGATCGTTCGAATATTGACCGCGCTGACGCAGCAACCCAGATCCGATGGAGTGCCTGTCACCACAAGTCTTGTTGCCGACGCCAGAACAAACAGCGTGCTGATTGGCGGCGACAAGAGCGAAAGATTGCGACTGCGTGCGCTCATCGCACATCTCGATACACCGCTGGAAGATGGTGGCGATACTCAGGTGCGCTATCTGCACTACGCGGATTCGGAAGATCTCGCGACCAAATTGCAGACGCATTTTACCAGCCAGCAGACAGCAGCCGCCGGCCAGGCTGGCGGAGCAACAGCCAATGCGAATATCAGCGTATGGGCCGATACGCAAACGAATGCCATTGTGGTCAATGCGCCGCCCAAAATGATGCGCTCGCTGATGCAAATCGTGGACAAACTCGATATTCGACGAGCTCAGGTGCTGGTTGAGGCAATTATCGTTGAGGTTCAGGCAGACAAAGTATCGGAGCTTGGCGTCACCTGGGCCATAGAGGGGTCTGGCTCGAATGCGCCGATTGCCGCAACGAATTTTCCTGACGCCGGGCCGGGTGTCGTGCAGCTCGCCGGCGCCATCAGCGGTGGCGGAGTTGTAGATCCGGGTTCATTGATCGGTGAAGGCATCACACTCGGCGTTGGTAGAATCTCTGATTCCGGCGTCAGTTTCGCGGCAATAGTCAGAGCTCTGAATGGCGACGCGGATACGAATATCATTTCAACGCCATCGCTCGTAACAACTGACAATGAAGAGGCGACGTTGAACGTCGGCCAGGAAGTGCCGTTTGTAACCGGCTCCTACACCAATACAGGCAGTGTCGGTGGCGCCGTAAATCCTTTTCAAACGGTCAATCGTGAACAAGTCGGTGTTAAGTTAGTCATCACGCCACAGATTAATGAAGGCGATTCGTTGCTGCTGAAGATAACGTCGGAGATTTCCAGCATCGCTCAAGCTGCATCAGGCGCGGTTGATCTGATCACGAACGAGCGGATCATCGAAACGACCGTCATCGTCGACGACGGACAAATTCTGGTGCTCGGTGGATTACTGGAAGATGTGATTAGAGAAAGCGACCAAAGCGTGCCTTACCTCAGCAAGATACCTCTGCTAGGCGGGTTGTTTCGTAGCCGCAAGACCGAAAAAGTGAAGACGAACCTGCTGGTGTTTATCCGGCCAAAGATTCTGCGCGATACTGCTGCGACCTCGCTTGAGACCAATCAGAAGTACAACCAGATGCGCAATTACCAACAGATCGATCAAAGCACAGGCATACCTCTTATGCCGGGTCTCGTACGTCCGACTCTACCGGAGCTAACCGAGCAGGATATTTTGAATGAGGGAGTGCAATCTGAGTCTGCGCAAGACGAAGAAGCACCGGGCGAAACCGATGACAGCGACTCCGATCAGGGCGCTCAATACGACGTCAGTCAATAAGTATTCGTGATAGCAATGGAAAGTGACGCCGAAATATTACTCGAAACTCCGCCGGTCGCGGACGACGACCCCCGGCCTGTGTCCGATCAGCGGGCATTGCCGTTTTCGTTCGCTAAACGGCACGGCGTGCTGATACGCGAAATTCTTCCGGATGCAGCAGACACAGTTTATCGGCCTGGAGCATCGCCGTTAAGCATTGCTGAAGCACGTCGATTCGCCGGCGTGCCTTTGAAACTATCCCGTGTTTCCGTGGAAGTCTTCGACACGCTGCTGCAAGAATCCTATGAGCAAGGCAGCCATAACGCGATGCAAATGGTCGATGGGCTCGATGACGATGTCGATCTCAATCGCGTTGCACAAGAGTTACAGGAACCCTCCGATCTCCTGGAGAGTGACGACGACGCTCCAATCATTCGCTTTATCAACGCCGTGTTGACCGAAGCCGTGAAGGACAACGCATCTGACGTACATATTGAACCGTATGAGAACCGGCTAGGCGTCAGATTTCGAGTTGACGGCGTCTTACGTGATGTTCTACAAACGAAGCGCGCACTGGCACCGTTGGTAGTCTCACGAATCAAGGTAATGTCCAAACTCGATATTGCTGAAAAGCGCCTTCCTCAGGATGGCCGTATATCATTGAAGATCGCCGGCCGTGCTGTTGATGTTCGCGTATCGACAATGCCATCAGGGCACGGTGAACGAGTCGTGCTTCGTTTGCTGGACAAACAAGCGGGCCGACTTGACCTTGAGTCGCTCGGCATGGAAGTAGCTGCCTGTGACAAGATGGATGGCCTTATTCACAAGCCACACGGCATCATTCTCGTTACCGGACCTACAGGGTCAGGTAAAACCACCACTTTGTACGCTGCGCTTGAACGCATCAATGACCACACGCGCAACATTATGACCGTCGAAGACCCTATCGAGTATTTCATCGATGGTATCGGTCAGTCACAGGTCAATACCAAAGTCGACATGACGTTCGCGCGCGGACTTCGCGCGATTCTTCGCCAGGATCCTGATGTCGTGATGGTCGGCGAAATTCGAGATCTGGAAACAGCAGAAATTGCCGTGCAAGCCAGCTTGACAGGGCATTTGGTACTTTCGACATTGCATACGAATACTGCCGCTGGCGCAGTCGCCCGACTCCGAGATATGGGCGTAGAACCCTTCTTGCTCGCATCAAGCATGATCGGCGTACTGGCTCAACGTTTGTTACGGGTTCTGGACGACGCCACAAAGGTTCCCTATACCGCAACAGAATACGAGTGCCGGACGCTAAAAGTAGACCCGGCAAACCCGCCTACCCTTTATCGTGCCGGAGGCGGCCCGAATGGTGGATATGCAGGCCGGACCGGTATTTACGAACTCATTGCTGTTGATGATGACATGCGTACGATGATTCACGATGGTGAAAGCGAGCAGAAAATCGAGCGTTACGCGCGCACTTTGGGCTCAAGTATCAGAGCTGACGGTCGTCGCCAGGTCCTTGCGGGCAAGACAACGCTGGAAGAACTGCTTCGCGTAACGCGCGAAGACTAGAGCGGACATTCCACGATGGGTGCCTTTGAATACGTTGCTCTTGATAAGGGTGGCAAACAGTCGAAAGGCCTGATCGAAGGCGATACCGCCAAACATGTGCGGCAGATTCTTCGTGATCGCCAACTTCTGCCCGTGCAAGTCTCTGAAGTTGCCCAAAAAGAAGCTCGTCGACAAAGCAGCTTTTCATTTCGCAAGGGAATATCGACCAGCGAACTTGCGATGCTCACACGGCAGCTCGCATCCTTATCGCAATCCGGCTTACCGCTTGAAGAAGCGCTACTAGCTGTTGCCCAACAGAATGAGCAACAGAGAACCAAGAGCATCTTGCTCGGCGTTCGATCCAAAGTCATGGAAGGCCATACACTCGCAGACGGCCTCGGCGAGTTCCCGCAGGCGTTCCCTGAACTCTACCGAGCGACCGTCGCCGCCGGTGAACAATCCGGCCACCTCGACGTCGTGCTGGAACGGCTGGCTGATTACACGGAAGCCCGGCAAATATTGCGACAGAAAATCACCAACGCGCTGATCTACCCGATCGTCTTGGTGATGATGTCCGTCGGCATCATCAGCTTCATGCTCGCGACTGTCGTGCCGCGAATCGTCGGAGTATTCGAGAATTCATCGGGCGAACTACCAAAACTGACGCGTTGGCTCATTGCGAGCAGCGACTTTCTTCGGGACCATTGGTTTTTATTGATCATTGGCATCGGCGCGGTGGTCTACGGTGTCTGGTGGCTGTTAAGCAAAGAGGGTCCCAAGCAGAAATACCACAAGGCTATTTTGAAAATGCCGATATTCGGGCGCTTGTCCCGAGGCATTAACACGGCCCGATTTACTCGAACCTTCAGCATTCTTGCCGGCAGCGGCGTGCCGATTCTCAATGCCTTAAAGATATCAGCAGAAGTCATCGAGAACCTGCCGATGCGACTGGCTGTTAATGAGGCCACTCTCAGAGTTCGCGAAGGTACGTCAATCAGTAAGGCCCTCGGCGCCAGCAGACTATTCCCACCGATCATGATGCACATGATTGCGAGTGGTGAAGCTGGCGGACGCCTGGAGGAAATGCTGAGCCGAACTGCGGACTACCAGGAGCGGGAAGTTGATGGTCTGATCGCCACTTTGCTGGGCATTTTGGAGCCACTGTTGATCGTGTTTATGGGCGCGGTCGTCATGATAATTGTCCTTGCAATCCTGCAACCGATCTTTGAAATCAATAACTTGATTCGCTGAGCACTCTTCGAGTTCACATCACTGGTCCCGATCACCTCGATCAGGCCTCATTTACGCTGATCTTGTCTTGCACCGGTCGATTTTTCGCGGTATACAGATTACGATATTTGTTGTAAGTGCACCTGACTTGCAGGCGTGATGATTGCTAGAGGTATCGAAGATGACTGAAGAAATCAGTACTCCTAAGATTGCGAACGATGGCGACGACGATAGCGTATCCAACGAGTTCTCAGAGGATACGGTCGTGCTTGAGGATGTGGCGGACGACGATGTGGTGGATCCATCAGCCGAGCTCGATGTCAGTCGCTTGGTAGCCAAGCTGGATTCGAAAGACGCTGCGGATGTACAGCACAAACGTGAGATTCACCGCCGCCTCGAGGAACTTCAGGATCAGAAAGAAAAGGCAGAGAACATCGATAGCACTTTCAATTTCAACCTGGACGACGACTTATAAGAAGTTCCGGCGTCGGTACAGATCGGCTAGCGAAAATCTCTTGAGCTAACACTTAGCCCGCCGAGCATTTCGGTGTGATCAATCAACTGTTTCGCGATCACATGGATTACTGCTCCCTCTATCTGCAATTCTCCGCGTACTCCCATCAAACGAGCGTTCAACAACGCTGCACGATAAGTCTCGGCAACCTGCTTCCAGACGATTAGATTAATATGACCCGTTTCGTCTTCGAGCGTTACAAACGTGACGCCGCTGGCCGTTCCGGGTCGTTGCTTGGTAATCACAAGACCCGCCACGCTGATATCCCTACCCGTTTCAAAGCTCGCTAACTGCTCTGCCTGAATATGCTGGTAGCGATCAAGGTGGTGCCGAATCAGATGCATCGGGTGTCGGCCAAGGGTCAATCCCACGCTTTGGTAGTCGGCAACGATATTCTGGCCCTCAGTGGGCTTACGCAGCAACGGCGTTGCTTCATAGCGATCCATTGACGCGAACAGACCCTCCGGGTTCTCGACGCCAGCTACGGCCCAACGGGCTTTATGCCGATGCCCTTCAAGTGATCGCAAGGCATCGGCGGATGCCAGCACATTGAGCTCGCGACGGCTCAACGCTGCCCTTTCCAGTAACTGCTGAATGCCATGATAAGTACCGGCCAGACGTGCCTCACAAATCCGTCGACCAGCATCTTCAGACAAGCCCTTGACCATCCTTAAACCCAGCCGCAATGCTGCCTTGCCATCGTCATCCGCCACAAGCGAACAATCCCAATGGCTGCTGTGGATATCTACTGGCAATACCTCCACGCCCTGTCGACGAAGCTCCTGAATCAGTTGCGAGGCTGAGTAAAACCCCATCGGCTGGCTATTCAATAATGCGCAGGTAAACGCAGCAGGTTCATGACACTTCAACCATGCCGAAACGTATACGAGCAATGCAAAGCTGGCTGAGTGCGACTCAGGAAACCCATATTCGCCGAAGCCTTCAATCTGACGAAATATCTGGCGGGCGAAACCCTCATCGTAACCACGCTCCCGCATTCCGGTAATGAGCTTTTCCTCAAACGGTCCAAGACCACCACGCCGTTTCCATGCAGCCATCGCACGGCGTAACTGATCAGCCTCACCTGGAGTAAATCCGGCGGCAACGACAGCGAGCTGCATAACCTGCTCCTGAAAAATCGGCACGCCGAGTGTCCGCTGCAGCACATCCTTAACCTCCTCACTCGGATAGTCGACAGCCTCTTCGCCATTTCGACGTCTTAAATAGGGATGTACCATATCGCCCTGTATCGGACCGGGACGAATAATGGCGACCTCAATAACGAGGTCGTAGTAACAGCGCGGTCTCAGGCGCGGCAACATTGCCATTTGTGCACGTGATTCGATTTGAAACACACCCATGGTCTCGCCTCGACAAATCATGTCGTAAACAACAGCGTCCTCAGCGGGTATGTTTGCAAGCGTGTACTGCCTGCCATCGAAATTCTGAATCAGGTCGAAGCTACGGCGAATTGCCGTCAACATTCCAAGTCCGAGAACATCAATTTTGAGTAACCCAAGGTCCTCAATATCCCGCTTTTCCCACTGAATCACTGTGCGATCCGGCATGCTGGCATTCTCGATCGGCACAAGCTCTGACAGCGGTCCGTTGGTGATGACGAAGCCACCGACATGCTGTGACAAGTGGCGCGGAAAGCCGATTAACTCTCGCACGAGGTATAGCAATCGCTTGATGATCGGACTCTCTGGATCCAGACCCGCCTCAAGCACACGGCTAGCATCGATTTCCTGGCCATCCCACCACTGCATGGAGCGCGACAAGCGGCTCACCTGCAAAGTACTCAGTCCCAGTGCTTTGCCAACATCACGAAGTGCGCTGCGCGGCCTGTAAGTAATAATGGTCGCAGCCAATGCTGCTCGTTCCCTGCCATATTTCTGGTAGATGTACTGAATAACTTCTTCGCGACGCTCATGCTCGAAGTCCACATCAATATCCGGCGGCTCATTGCGCTCTTTCGAAATAAATCGTTCAACGAGCATCGACATACGCTCAGGATCAACTTCAGTAATTCCCAGGCAAAAACAAACCGCAGAATTTGCGGCTGAACCACGCCCCTGGCACAAAATGCTTTTCGATCGAGCAAATGCAACGATGTCATGAACTGTTAGAAAGTACGGCTCATAGCGTAACTCAGCAATGAGTTTCAGCTCATGCTCGACAAGCCCGATAACTTTGTCAGGGATGCCACCCGGCCAGCGACGCCACATCCCTTGTTCGGTCAGGTGGCGTAGATAGCTTGCTGGCGTGTCACCCGCAGGCACCAATTCATCGGGGTACTCGTAACACAACTCATCGAGCGAAAAATCGATTGTTTCAGCAATGCGTACACTCTCTGCAAGCAGTTCCTGCGGGTAAGTATGTTGCAGGGTCTTTCGCGCACGAAGATGCCGCTCACCATTTGGGTATAGCGTAAATCCCGCCTGCCCAACAGTGACGCCTTCGCGTATCGCCGTCAGCGTATCCTGTACAACTCGACGTGCCCGACAGTGCATATGTACATCACCACATGCCACCAATGGCAGCTTTAAGCGCCGGGAAATTTCATCAAGTTTCTGCAGTTGCATACTTTGTCTGCCATCAGCTAACAGTTCAACTGCAATCCATAAACGATCGCGAAACGTCTCACGCACCCAATGGTCTTCGACATCGAGCGAAAACTTTCCATCCGGAATCCACAAAACAAGGCAACCTGGCAGGCCATTTTCAAACGCCAGTCGGGTTAATTTGTATTCACCTTTTTTCGCCGCACGGCGTGTTCGCGTAATCAGGTCACAGAGCGCTGCGTAACCCGCCCGATTCTGCACCAGCACGACGAGCTTCCGACCGCTAAGCAAACGCAGCTCGGTACCGATAATTAGTTTCTTCAGGCCATATTGCTTTGCTGCCATATGCGCACGAACAGCACCCGACATCGAGCATTCGTCGGTAATGGCCAGCGCTTCGTAGCCCAATGCAGCCGCCGTTTCGACAAGCTCTTCAGGGTGAGAGGCACCACGCAAAAAGGTGAAATTACTGAGCGCATGCAGCTCGGCATAAGCCGGCAGATCTTTACCGGCCCGCGTCATCCGAAGATGCCGTGCAAATACCAGCTCGCCTGATGACTGCGGTTACGAAACACCCATAAATGCACACCTCCTGGGTTAACAGCGGTGTAGTAATCACGAGCGATGCCATCCTCATCCCACCAACCTGTCTCCAGTCGTTCTGGTCCATCCAGCAAGGTCAGTCGACCCTGGTGCAACGGCATATCCTGCTCAGCAGATAACAATGCAGGCTCAGGCAACATCCATAACGGCCGGCGCACACCCTGTTTATCCACTGACAATGCAGTAACTGCCTGCTTATCTAAACTATCTTGTAAGCGCCAAGCACTCTGTGGCCGATGCTCATCAACCGTTGTAACACGACTAACCAACTGGGTACCGATGCGTGCCGCAATTCGCTCTGCAAGCTGTGTGATTGAATATTGCCGTTCACTACGGCCGGCTATGCCGTGAAACGCCAGACGACTCGTCATCGCCTGTACTGCCTGAGTCCGTCCAGCACGAAGTTGAATCGCCATCACGGGCTCTGGCAATGTCAGTCGCTCAAAACGCATACGCAACAAATCAAACCAGTGCTTGACTGATCGATCAGCCTCGGCGCAACCCAGTGACAATGTCGTTGTAGCTTCTTTCAAGTGGAAAAAACTAAAATGCAGTTGCTGTGTTCCGAGCTGACGAACAAGTAGAAATTGTTCAAGTGACTGCAACAACTCACGGCAGAGAGTCAGCAATAGTTCACTATCACTTTGTTCTTCTGGCATGTCGTAATCGACACAGAACTTTTCCGGCGTACGCCAGGCTGTGCGCGGATCCGGCAAGCGGCCCAGTGCACGATCCAGCTCAAGAAGTCGACGCACCCCAAAACGCCGCGCAAAACCGTCCCTCGGCAAGCGCATACAATCACCAATATTGCGGACACCCATGCCAAACAGGGTTTCACACAGCGAGACCGGCCAATCAAGACAGGCAAGTGGTAGGCTGCGTAACGCTGTCGCCAGATTCGCTGTATCGCGTATACATGCACGGCGCCCCGCTCTGGCCAACCAGGTTGAGCCAAGTGGCGTTGGCGCGATGGCCAGCAACGCATCGAAACCCTGTTCTTTCAGGCCCGCAGCAATTTGTTGCCGCAAACTCTGCAAACCGCCGTATAAACGCAGGCTTCCTGCGATTTCAAGCAGCAGTACATCAGGAGTAGCAATACAGACAATTGACGTAAATTGTTCGAGCCAGATAGCCAGTGACTCGATCGCCAGCTGTTCACGCACCACGCTGCGCTCTTCGAGCCTGAGTGACGATAAGAGCGCCAGTGCCGCATTTGCCGACTGGCCTGGCAGAATGCCAGCTGCCTGCGCTTTTTCGTCTGCCAGCAGCACACGGTGAATACCCTGCTGCTCTTCAACAACCGCCCTCGCCTCTCTGCAGGGCCCGCTTGCTTCAAGTGATAAATTCGGCAAATAAACGCAGAACCAGAGTCGTTGAACTTTCGTCCGCGTTAACGCCTGTGGTTCAGGCGGCGCCGTCGTCAACGCCAATGAGCGTTGTGGATGCTGCTTGCGCCTTACACTCTGTGTGTTCTGTACCTGATTTACAGCAGAGGGAGTCGGGGTAGCTCCCCGTGCTTTGACGGGCGATTTTCGTGCCGGGGGCATCGATTAAAGAAGGTCATGCAGTACGGCCGGATGGCCGCCACGACTTTTTAAGATACTCAGGCGCGTACCCTGCTGCATAGAACGTAATTCAATACGCAATGCGGCAGCCGATGGTTCAGTACGTGCCGTCAACGGACGAAAAGCGATTGCCCAGCTCTGCCCTTTTTCCGCAGCCAGCTGCAAACGTCGGCTAGCCTGGTCATCAAGCATGCTGGGCCACAACAACACGGCGGCACAGGTGCCGGATGCCAGTGCCTGTTCAGCCGACCAGAGTATTTCGCTGTCATTTTTGGGGCGCATGATCAACATACGCGACAGGTTAATACCGGATTGTTGCAGTGCAGGCGGGTATGGCAGAAACGGTGGCGCAACCCAGGCAATCCAGCCTGGCTCGGCAGCACTCATAGCATCGCTGGGAAGATCGTCAACACTCAGGCGAGCAAGTGCTGGCATTAACAAGCGCAGCTCACCAATGCCATATTGCTCGATAAGGATTTCAGTCAGTGCCTGTTGTGGCCACCCACCACCTGGCAAGTGGCGATCAAGTTGCTCATAACCGCTGGCAAGCCCACTGGCCGTATGCGTCTGGTTATGACCACGCCAGAGACGTGGGTTCTCGAGCAACTTATCCAGAGATGGTGAATCCTGCATGCCTTTTCACAAACCCTTTAACTAACAAAGCTGGCTAATAAACCTGACCAACAAAACCTGAAAACTACAACCAGCAGCATCGGATCAACACCGGTAAACAACTATCAATGCAACGGCATACCATCACGAATCACACCAACTACAACTCCTTCGATGACCAGGTCCTGTTTCTTCAAATCGACAATGATCGGCTCGAAATCGTCGTTTTCAGGTAACAGCGAAACGACAGAACCAGTTTGGCGATAACGCTTAACAGTCACTTCATCATCCAATCGAGCAACAATGATCTGTCGACTGCGAACTTCCGGCGTACGATGAACAGCGACAAGGTCGCCGTCGAGAATGCCGGCATTTTTCATACTCATGCCGGAAACCCTGAGCAAGTAATGCGGCTTTGGATTGAAAAAAGCGGGATCAATTTTGTAATGCGCCTCGATGTGTTCCTGCGCGAGGATGGGACTACCGGCCGCGACCCGACCCACAAGCGGCAATCCCATCTGTTCGCGCAGAGAATCCTTAAGCTGAATGCCACGCGAAGCCCCTGGCACTAAGTCGAGCACCCCTTTTCGTTGCAGTGCTCTGAGATGCTCTTCCGCCGCATTGGCTGATTTGAACCCCAGTTCACGGGCAATCTCGGCGCGGGTCGGCGGCATGCCGCTTTCAGCAATAAAGTCCTGAATCATTTCAAGAATTTGTGCTTGTCTTGGAGTTAGTTGTTGCATTTTAGATGGCGCCTGTATGAATTCACAGTACATGTGATTATATACAGTAAACTGATTAGCGCAAGGGCTTTGTCGTAACTCGATTCTTGCCCTGCACGGCCACCAGATCCGATTCATCAAAGCTCAACAAAACGGTGTTCATCTGCCGCGAATGCGAACAGGAATGAATCGCAGTACGACAACAAACTTAGTCGGCGGATAGCCATAACAAGAAATTCATCAGCGCAGGTTCGAGCACGTAATTCACGAAGTCAGGACACAATTCGTCGACTTTTGTGATTCATTCGCAAAAAACATCAGATAACTGTCGCCCATGAACGACAAAGTGCAATAAAAACAGGCATTTTCATTGAAGGTTAGGACAGTTTGATAAATAATGCGCCTGCAGTAATACCCCAACAGAGGAACTTTGGATTATGAACAAGAACGTATTAAAAGTGAGCGCTCTCGTGCTCTTTCTCGGCCTGGCTTCAGGTTGCGCAAGCACAGCACAAGTAGAAGCAGCACAAGCCGCTGCAGATGCAGCAGTAGCAGACGCAGCAGCAGCCAGATCAACCGCTGAAGCAGCTCGAGCGACAGCAGACGCAGCAGCAGTTGTAGCAGCAGAAGCAGGAGCAACTGCAGAACAAGCTATGGCAGCTGGTGCAGCGGCTCAAGCTTGTTGTGAAGCTAACCGCGAGACAATGGACCGTATGTTCCAGAAATCGATGTCCAAGTAGCGCCAGACTACAAAGCTCTATTCAGACGCCGCGCTTGTCGCGGCGTTTTTTATGCTCGTCCCAACCGTAGCCGGAATGCCATCTGCGCGACCCACTATGAGTTCGGCGAGATGCCAGTCCAATTGGCCTGCGCGAACACTCGTCGCGGCGATGAATTGTTCAGTGACATAAGTTAGAGGATCTTTGCTTTCTTGACCGGCATCTATCGCTTCAACCGATTCGTTACTGCCCTCTTCGTCAATCGCCGCATCGACTGCGACAATCGTTCCTTCCACAACAGCATTCGCAAGTGTCGGATGCGCCTCCATCACGAGCTGCTCACCATCCCAACCTATCTTCACCGGCTCATTGATGATGCGCACAGGTGCGTTAGTGGCAACCTGAGAAAAAAGAAACTCAATATCCTCGGGGAACATGCGAATGCAACCGTGTGTAACTCGCATGCCGACGCCAGCGGGTCTGTTAGTGCTATGAATCAGGTAGCCCGGCAAACCCAGTCGCATGGCATGTGCTCCAAGCGGATTCTCCGGGCCAGGAGGTACGATCCTCGGCAGCGGGTTGCCGTTTTCCTTGTGCTCATCGAGAACCGATTGCGGAACATACCAGCTCGGATTGCGCATTTTGGATATGACCGTAGTTCGTCCGAGTGGCGTCTCCCAATCCATGCGGCCGATACTCATCGGGTAGGTCATGACATACGCAGGTTGTCCCGCCTTCGGTTCAGGGAAATAGTACATGCGATATTCGGCGAGATTCAGAATAATGCCGCGGCGCTCGCCAGCCGGTAAAACAAAGCGCGTCGGCAACACGATCTCCGTGCCTTCTCCCGGCACCCAGATGTTTACCTCCGGATTAGCACGAACAATGTCTTCAAAGCCAAGGCCGTGCCTGCGCGCGATATCGACCAGCGTGTCTTCATAGCGTGCCGTAATCGTCGAAACAGCACCGACAACGTCAACACCTTCGGGTGGTAGCTCGTATATTTCGGCGCGCGACGAGCCGCAGAATAGAGTGCCAATAATCGCTGCGGCCGAAAGCCAGCTTATTCTTGAAAAACTGGTCATTGGCCCGCTTCATCTCTCTCGATGACTTCAACTTCACATTCAGCTGCGGCGAGCCACTCCTGCATCGCATGGCTTTGCAACAGACGCCGCGGATAGAATTCTGCGGATTCAGGCAGATTAATTCCGTACGTGCGCAGACGAAGTACCACTGGAGCGAACATTGCATCGGCAATGCTGAAACTGCCAAACAACCAATCGCCGTCATTCGAGTAGCGACGATGACAATCTACCCAGATAGCAATAATACGATCGATATCTTTGCTTAATTCATCGGGCAGATGGACCTTTCGACCCATAGCTCGACAGTTCATGGGCATGTGCGCGCGCAGCTCGGCGAATCCCGAATGCATTTCCGCACTAATACACCGCGCGTGCGCGCGTGCATCAGCGTCAGCTGGCCACAAGTTCTTTTCTGGCCAGCGTTCGGCAACTGTCTCAGCGATAGCGAGCGAGTCCCAAATCGTCTGCTTGCCCAGCAATAACACCGGAACCGTACCAGCAGAGGAAAAATCGGCAATTCGTGCCGCTGTATCGTCCAAATCAAGCGAAATCACCTGTTCATCAAAATCAATGCCTGCTTCGCGCAGTAATAACCACGATCGAAGCGACCATGATGAGTAATTTTTGTTGCCGATTATGAGAGTAGGATTCATTGGAATTAGACCGCTGCTTAGCTGTCCATATTAAACCATTGCGGCACTATAAGTCGTGTACTGTGTCAAAATTCGTTGACCACCATAGACGGTGCCGGTAGCCTGTTTACTTCCTATTTTTCGTCAAGGTCCTGAGATGGGCATGAAATTATCATTCGAGCTTACTGACCGCGATCTGCGCTACTTTCGGCAAGCGCTGAAGGAATCTCGCGCGGCGGTTCGCGACGCTGACGAAGCGGACATTATCGAGGCTGTACGTCAGGTACTTGACGAAATTCAGACCGACAAGCCACTGCCCGATTTTGTGGCTGACCACATTCCACAGCTGTTTTCGCTGATTCAGATGTTGACGGACGCGGAGTGGCGATTGCCGAAGTCTGACCGTGAGCGCCTGTTGGCCATGTTCATCTACTTCGCTGATCCTGAGGATATCCTGCCTGACGACATTCCTGTCATCGGCTATCTGGATGACATCATTATCCTCAAGCTCGTCACGCGTGAATTGCAGCACGTGCACGAAGCTTATCTGGATTTCTGCAAGTATCGGGACGACTTTGACGCGCAACACGGCAAGTCTATCGACGGCGCTATCCGCCGCGACCGCATGGACAAGCGCTGTCAGCAATTACACCTGCGCATGCAGAGACGCACTGCGAGACAGCGAAAGGTTGGTATCTGGTAAGTAGTGTCAGGCAGGCGGAGCAGGAAACTGTGCGTTGTTCGGCGACTGGTCAATAACGCATCAATACCGAGCCCCAGGTAAAACCACCACCGAAGGCTTCCATTAATACGAGTTGGCCACGCTGCACTCGCCCATCGCGAACGGCGACGTCTAATGCAAGCGGCACTGATGCCGCCGATGTATTGCCATGGTCCTGAACGGTAACAATAACTTTGTCCATGGGCAGATCAAGGCGCTTCGCGGTCGCCTGGATAATTCGGATATTCGCTTGATGCGGAACCAACCAATCGAGCTCGCTCTTGTCGACACCAGCATTCTCGAGCGCTTTCATAGCGACATTGCCGAGCGTTTTCACAGCAACCTTGAAGACTTCGTTGCCGGTCATCCTGATAGCCGCGTCTTCGGTGCCCGCCATGTGAAAATCCTTGGATGGTCCGGCCGGGTAATACAACAAGTCCTTGTACTGTCCATCAGCGCCAAGGTGGCTGGAAAGGATACCGGGCTCATCGGATGGCTTGAGAATGACTGCGCCTGCCCCATCGCCGAACAAGACACAGGTATTGCGATCCTTCCAGTCCATAATTCGGGTAAGACACTCGGCGCCAATAACAAGCGCACATTTTGTCTCGCCAGCCTTAATAAATTTGTCTGCCGTTGTTAACGCGTAGATAAAACCGCTACAGGCCGCTTCGAGACTGAACGCGGTACAAGCAGGAATACCCAGGCGGTGCTGAACCATAGTCGCGACGTTCGGAAAGACGAGGTCTGGTGTCGTCGTCCCGATGACCACCATATCGATATCCGTAACTTCGATACCGGCAGCTTCGATAGCCTGTTTTGCCGCTTCGACACACAAGTCGGATGTGGACTGGTCATCAGCAGCACAATGCCGGCGCTCTACGCCCGTCCGAGTACGTATCCATTCGTCGGTCGTATCCACCATCTTTTCAAGGTCGGCATTGGTAACAATGCGCTCTGGCAAATAGCGCCCCGTTCCGGCTATCTTGCTATAAATCATGCAGTTTCCTCTTGCAGCAGATTTCGTATCTGCTCCGGCACCTGATTCTGGACTTCGACAACGGCCGTATCAATCGCATGCAGGAACGCATACGAATCAGCATCACCGTGGCTCTTGATCACAATACCATTTAGACCTACCAGAGTCGCTCCGTTGTAGTTTCTCGAATCAGTGTCGGAAGCCATGCGCTTCAATACAGACGATGCCAGCAATCCTTGTAGCTTGGTCAACCAGTTACGCGTAAATGCACGCTTGAGCGCCATTTTGACCAGCGAAATTGTACCCTCCGCTGTCTTCAGCGCGATATTTCCAGTGAATCCATCAGCAACAATAACGTCCGTCTTGCCGCTAAACAGGTCGTTGCCTTCGATAAAACCAATGTAGTTAAGCGAACTCGCCTGCAGCATTGCGGCGGCCTCTTGAACGGTATCATTGCCCTTGGTGTCCTCTGAACCAATGTTCAGCAACGCGACACGTGGGCGATCCAGCCCGCTAATGTCAGCAGCGACGATCGACCCCATGACTGCAAACTGAAACAGATGCTCAGCAGTGCAATTCGCATTCGCTCCAAGATCCAGCATATGAGCGGAGCCGTCTTTCGCCGGAATTTCTGTAAGAATTGCAGGTCGGTCGATGCCGGGCAGCATCTTGAGAACGTACTTGGACGTTGCCATCAACGCGCCGGTATTGCCTGCACTCACACAGGCTTGCGCCTCGCCCGATTTGACCAGGTTGATCGCAACACGCATCGATGAATCTTTCTTCTTGCGCAACGCATCAACTGGCGCGTCGGACATCAACACCACCTCACTGGCATGCACCACATGCAGTCGCGGGTCTTGTCCAATAATTCGGGTAATGTGTCCGTTCAGCTCGTCGCGGTCACCAACCAGCTGTAGCTCAAGGTCAGGGTATTTCTGCAAAGCAGCCGCGGCCGCGCGCACGACAACCTCGGCACCGAGGTCGCCGCTCATCGCGTCAAGCGAAATGATTGACTTTATTGCCATATCAAACGGAGTTGAAAATCACACCCCGTGAAGGCAATTCAGCTATTCGTCGTCTTCGACAACTTCTGGCTGTGCGATCACCTGCACGCCACGGTAGAAGCCGTCGGGAGTAACGCGGTGACGCAAATGCGTTTCACCGGATGTTGGGTCAACCGACACCGTCGGGCTCGACAATTTGTCATGTGAACGCCGCGCCCCGCGTGTTGCAGGTGTCCTGCGACTCTTTTGAACAGCCATATCTTTCTCCGTGTAATGATGGATGCCAGATTTACTGACTCACCAACATTCAATATAAATCGTATTCGGCTACTTGAGCTGAATTCCTGTTTGCTACTTCTTGCCTGCCATCTGCGCTTTCAATTCTGCAAAAGGCGTCGTTGTCTGTGTTCCATCGCTTGTTTCAGCATCCATTCTTTTGCAATCTGCTGAATCTTCGTGCATCGCTGAAAACGGTATTGCCATAATCAGCGCTTCTTCTACCAGGTCTATCGGCCGCAGCGTTTCCCCTGCAAGCTCCCAGACATCATAGCCATCATATTCGTTATCTCGCTCGCCACGACCTGCAAATACGAATCGCAGTTCCGATTCAAGTGGCAGTTGAAACGGTTCCAGACAACGCTGACACACTGCGTCAATGATGACCGCCGCTTGCCCTTTCAGAACCGGCAGGCCTTCATGCGCGCCAGACTGGCTGAACGCCAGCTCTCCCTCGACAACTGATTCGCGCCAATTGTCAGGCAGTTTAGCAGGGTCCAGCGCCAACAGGTCCGCTTCAACTATCCGTGCAAGATGCTCGAAGTTATTAATTTCCTCTTTAACTTCAATAATTTGACCGCTTTCCGCCAAATCAGACGGGGCGCGGGAATCTCGCAGCGTATTTCCCATGGCGCGCGCATGATAAGGACCTGCGAGGCCTCTGTCAAAGCCAATATCACCGGCTACTGATACGAAAAATCGGAACCGCCCTGCAAAGCAGGTAAACTGCGGTTTGCATCGCCAAGCGCCTGATTTCTTATGCAAAATCCATCTGCCCCAGCGATATTCCTCGCCTCGTCATCGCCCTATCGGCGCGGGCTGCTGGATCGATTTCTGGACGAGTATCAGGCGATTTCGCCCAATATCGATGAAAGCAATGAATCCGGACTCGAACCGGAGGCGCTTGCCAGCCACCTTGCCCGAAAAAAGGCCGAAGCAGTCTCCATAAATGCTCGTGATGCACTGGTCATCGGCGCGGATCAACTGGCGGTACTTGACGACATGGTCCTGGGCAAACCGGGCAACCATCAAAAGGCTGTCGAGCAACTATTGGCGGCGTCTGGAAAAACGGTCACGTTTCTGACTGCAGTCTGTATTCTGGACCCGGTCGGACGCACTCGATTTGAGCACGTCGACAAGACGACGGTCAGATTTCGAGACTTCGACAGGCGACTTGCTGAAACCTATTTGCATCACGACAAACCCTACGACTGCGCTGGCAGTTTCAAAATCGAGGGCGCCGGATTTGTGCTGTTTGACGCCGTCAATACAGATGATCCGACAGCATTGATTGGTCTGCCCATGATATGGGTTGCAGATCGACTCTTGCAGCTTGGCTATCTGATTCAGTAGTTAGTCGCCTAGCGGGGCCTCCTCTGCTTGTCCCGCTTCTTCGCTCGAACGGCTTCAACCACGCCTTTGTTAAGAAAGTTCTCGAGATCATCGGACAATGGCGCCGTAAAATGCTGCTCGTTGCCACTCGAATCCGGAAATGCGATTGACTGCGCGTGCAAAAACAAGCGCGGCAAGCCTATTGATTTGGCCTTTTTGTTTTCCTCGGCATCGCCATAGCGCTCGTCGCCAGCCAGTGGATGGCCGGCATGCTGAGCGTGAACCCGAATCTGGTGAGTTCGACCGGTCAACGGCGAACATTGCAACAAACTGTACTGACCATAGGTTCGAGATAGCCGAAATCGCGTCTGGGCGCTTTTACCCTCCTCGTGCACGATCACGTGCCTTTCTCCTCCGCTACGGTTCTGCACCAATAGTGGTGCATCGATCAACTGCTCACCAAATTGCCAGTCACCGATGGCCAGCGCCAGGTAGCTCTTCTCAACCACACCCTCACGAAAAAGAGCATGCAATGACCTGAGTGCGCTGCGCTTCTTTGCCAAGACCAGGCAACCTGAGGTCTCGCGGTCAAGCCGGTGAACGAGCGACAAGTCGCGCAAATCGGGCCGGGCGTGGCGCAAGAGTTCGATTACCCCATGGCTAATACCACTGCCGCCGTGGACCGCGATGCCGCTCGGTTTGTCGATTACCAGCAGGCGTTTATCTTCGAAAATTACGCTGTCTGCCACACGCGACGTCAGCCCGGCGCTCGGAGCCCCGGTTTCGGCGCGGATCCGTACCGGTGGCAAACGTACCTCATCGCCCTCCTGAAGCTTGTATTCGGCCCGGATCCTGCCGCCATTGACTCGCACTTCACCCCGTCGGAGTAACCGGTACAAGCGGCCCTTGGGCACGCCAGGCAGCTCGCGCCGCAGGAAATTGTCTATACGCTGGCCCGCGAGCTCGCCATCGATACTGACTTTGCGCACCTGGGTGACTTGGGTATCCGCTGAATCTGTGGACTTTTGCTGCATGATCAATAACTTGATGAGGCCAATTGGTGTGCTATATTACCGCCCTGTGGCAATTTGGTTGCATAAATCGAACCTGTCACAGGATTTCAAGTGGCAACCGACTCTGGAATTGCCGACTTGAGTTACAGAACTATTATTTACTTTTTTGGCCTCGCCATGCGCGGGGCCTGATTTCAGATGGCAGCAATCGCGGATTACGGCGAGCGCCAAAGCGGAAAGACCGCAGGGAAATCATGCTGGATATATTACTGAGCCTGGTCAGGTTTGATCACGCTCACTCCAAATGTTTGAGTCTCACCACCGGTGCAATACTGCATCCGGCTTCTTTGTGTGGACTCCCCTGCGATCGCACCCTGGCTTCTCGCTCCGTTCTACTGCCGTCTCTCACACAAGTAGGACATCATGAAAAGAATGCTAATCAATGCAACTCAAGAAGAAGAGTTGCGCATGGCGATGGTCGATGGCCAGCGTCTTTATGACCTTAATATAGAACTACCGGCAAGCGAACGAACCAAAGCAAATATCTACAAAGGAAAGATCACGCGCATCGAGCCCAGTCTCGAAGCCGCCTTTGTCGACTATGGCGCTGATCGCCACGGTTTTCTGCCCCTGAAAGAAATCTCCAGCGAGTATTTCGTCAAGAGCTCCGATTCAGGCTCAAAAGTCAATATCAAAGATGTCATGAGAGAAGGTCAGGACATCGTCGTGCAAATCGACAAAGAGGAACGTGGTAACAAGGGTGCTGCTTTAACGACCTTTGTCAGCCTCGCTGGCCGCTTTATCGTTCTCAAACCGAATAAGGCTCGCTCTGGCGGAGTTTCCCGTCGTATTGTTGGCTCAGATCGCGATGTCGCGCGAGATTCGCTCAAAGACGTTGAAATCCCGGACGGAATGAGTGTAATTCTCCGTACCGCCGGTATCGATCGAAACGCCGATGAGCTCTCATGGGACCTCGAGAATTTACTCAAAGTCTGGCAGGCGATACTCAACGTCGTCCTGGAGAAACCGTCACCATTTCTGATCTATCGTGAAAGTGACTCCGTAGTCCGCGCCCTGCGTGATTATCTGACGAACGAAATCGGCGAGATTTTGATAGACGATGAAGCGACCTACAAGGACGCAAAAGAGTTCGTCGAACAGGTCATGCCGCACAACCTGCGCAAGCTCAAACATTACTCAGATCCGGTACCGCTGTTTACGCGTTATCAGATCGAGAGCCAGATTGAATCTGCGTTCTCACATTCGGTTAATTTGCCGTCCGGCGGCAGTATCGTCATTGACCATACGGAGGCGCTTGTTTCGATCGACATCAACTCGGCACGAGCTACCAAGGGTGGCGATATCGAGGCGACAGCACTCAACACAAACTCTGAGGCCGCCGAAGAGATTGCCCGTCAGTTACGCCTGCGTGACTTAGGTGGCTTGATTGTTATCGACTTCATTGACATGGGACCGCAAAAGAATCAGCGAGATGTTGAGAATCGGCTGCGCGACTCTGTACGTCAGGATCGTGCGCGGGTACAAATCGGCAAGATTTCTCGTTTCGGCCTGCTGGAGATGTCGCGACAAAGATTGCGTCCCTCGCTGGGCGAATCGAGCTATCACACTTGCCCTCGTTGCTCTGGCATCGGCACCATTCGAAGCATCGAATCTCTCGCGCTGACGATTCTAAGAATCATCGGCGAGGAGGCACGCAAGGAACGGACTTCAAAGGTTATCGCCCAGCTGCCGGTCGAGGTTGCTACCTATCTGCTCAACGAAAAGCGCGACTGGGTGCAAAGCCTTGAGTCACGCAATGACACGCAGGTCATTCTTGTTGCAAATGCCTCATTGGAAACCCCGCACTACCAAATTCGCCGGGTCCGTGATGATCAAATGGAACTCGCTGAAAATTCAGGCGCAAGTTATGAACTGACCGACACTGAGGAAGAACCAGAGTTGCCACCTGCCTTGCAGGACAAGAAAGTCGCCGAGCCAGCCGCAGTTGCCACGATGAAACCAACCGCACCCGCCCCCGCTCCGACACCCAAGCCAGTACCCGAAAGCCCCGGATTTTGGGCGAAATTATTTGCTCTGTTTTCGGGCGAGTCAGATAAGCCTGAAACGAAGAAACCGCGCTCCAACCAGCGCAGAAAAACGTCGGGCAACGACACCCGAAAACGCGGTGGGCAACGTAATCGTCAGCGCAATGAATCGAAGCAAGCTGGTGACAATCGGGATTCTCGGGACAGCAACCGTAAGAAAAGGCCACCGAGGAATAGAAAGAAAACCGGCGACAAGCAGCAGCAATCTGCGGACAAGGCCAAGCAAACTGCGCCCGCGACAACTGATGGAAAGCCGCAAGACGAAGCAAATGGCGAGACCGCGAAGCCGGCACGTAGCCGACGCAGCCGCGGCGGCCGTAGACGGCGTCGTGGCGGTGAGCGAACTGCGCAGGACTCTGCAGCTACGGAAAATCAAGATGCCCAGGCATCGGCAGCTGAGTCTCCGGCCGAGCAGCAGACGAACGCAAACACGACTAGTGATCAACCGGCAGCGGCAGCTGGCTCCAAAGAACAGTCACAGTCACAACCAGTGGCACAAAAAACTGTTCCAGCAACATCAGATGATGGCCCGCCAAAAGCGCGTACAGACGCTGAGCGGGTAGCTGACAGCAGCTCAGATACACCCAAGCCCAAGCGTCCTCGCAGGCCGAGAAAACCAAAACAGGACGCAGCAACGGATACCGTTGCAAGCAGCGAAACATCTCCTGACAGCAAACCGGCAGCAGCAGAGAAACCTGCGACGGCGCCAGAGACGAAAGCGGGATCTGTGAAATCCGATTCTGCGAAACCGGAATCTGTCAAACCCAGTTCTGCGAAACCCGCAGGAAGATTGTTGCCCTGGGAACCGGCCGCACCAACTCCAGTCGCAGACAAGAAACCAGAGCAATCGTCCGAAAAGAAATCCGCTGGCAAATCAGATTCAAGTCCTGCTGCGGACGCGACGGGAACGCCAGCCGCAGGGAAGACTGACAAGCCTGCAGAAAAAGCGGTTGAAACTAAGCCGGCAGCTACAGTGACAAGCGCGGCAGAACATAAGGCCGCCGCACCACCAAAAGAGAACACAGCTGACAAGGACGCGAAGCCGCCGGCAGCTAGAACAACAGAGGCTAAACCGTCTCCGAGCGTACCCCCGGAACCTGCCAATCGTGCGCCAGCGACCGAATCGGTAGCGACACCAGCTCCTGCCCCAACACCGGCTAAGGCCAGCCCTGAAGCAGCGGATGCAAATGCCTCTGCCAGGAAGCCGGCCCCGAAAGCAGCGGAGCCTGCAGCGGATTCTGACGGTTCGTGAGCAAAAGTGGCTAAAGGTCACTGACGACTGCCGAATCAGGCGCCTCGAGAGACGCTCGAGGCGCTATTTGACCCGCGACCAGATACGTACTTTGCCGTGAGTCCGTTCGACCATTTGTTTGCGGTAACTCAGAGCAGTGCCGCAGGCGCGGATTTGGTCTTCGATTTAAACCGGAACCACGGTAAACTCAGTTCGGCCGCGTAACGCGATGCTTCAGTTGGCGAGTGGATGACATCTAAGCCGAACGAAATTGGTTGCCCCGAGTGCGACTTACTAGTCACTCATCATGAGCTGTCGCCCGGAGAACGGGCCACGTGTCCCAGATGCGGTTTCGTACTGACCGTATGTTATGCAGACCCCGAGATCAGAGCGCTTTCCTTCGCTATTGCGGCGATCGTATTTTTGGCGGTCGCCCTGTCGTATCCATTTCTTACCATCAACAGCTCAGGCATCGAGAGCGCTGTCACCCTGCTCCAGGTAGTTTGGTATCTCGCAGACTATGGTGCGAATTCGGTGGCCGCACTCGTCTTCGTCATCATCGTCCTGTTACCGGCAATTATGCTCGCATCCATTATTCTCCTGGCATCAATGCTGTTAGGAAGGCGGTTTCCTGACTGGATGTTGCCGATTACGCGCTGGCTTTTTAATTTCAACGCGTGGGCAATGGTCGAAGTGTTTTCAATCGCGGTTATCGTCAGCCTCGTAAAGATCGCATCCATGGCGAAAGTTGATATCGGGTGGTCGTTCTGGGCCTATCTCGCATTCACGATCATGTTCATGCTGGCGAACACCAGTCTCGACCGCCTGAGCATCTGGTCAACGGTCGATCGGCTCCGGAGCACGGTGTGACTACTGCGCTGAAAATCGGCCTTGCTGTTTGCCATACTTGCCTGGCGTTAAATGCTGTCGATAGCAGCAAGTGCTCTCGATGCGGCGGTTCGATTCATGCAAGAATTCCGGACAGCATTCAGCGTACGCTCGCCTATCTGATGGCAGCAATAATTCTGTACATTCCGGCCAATCTGTTTCCCATAATGACCACCGAGCAATTTGGGCAACCCCTGGACAGTACAATCATTGGTGGCGTCGTCCTGCTTTGGAACATGGGTTCGTATCCCATCGCGTTGGTCATTTTCATCGCCAGTGTTCTCGTGCCAATTGGCAAGATCCTGGCGATCGCATTGCTCTGCTGGACAGTCTCGCGTCAACACCGAACGTCGCAACGTCAGAGAACCAATCTGTATCGAATTACTGAGTTAATCGGCAAGTGGTCGATGGTCGATGTATTTGTCGTCGCGATTCTTGTGGCCCTTATTCAGATTACCGGCATAATTGTCATTAAGCCCGGCAGTGCTGCGTTAGCGTTTGCCTGCATGGTTGTCCTGACGATGTTATCGGCGATCAATTTCGACCCGAGGCTTATCTGGGACCGCAGGAATAAACAGGAAACTCTGTGAGCAATAATCAGTCAATCGTAACGTCAACAAAATTCAAAATCGCACCCATCTGGATCGTGCCGATCGCGGCTGTCGTACTTGGTCTATGGCTCGTAGTCAGTAATTACCTTAGCCACGGCCCAACCATCGAGATCACGTTCGACAGTGCAAGCGGTATCGAAGCAGGCAATACCAAGATTAAGGTTCTCAGCGTTGATATCGGGACCGTGACCGACATCCAGATTAATGATGACATGTCTGGAATCACCGCTACCGCAGAGTTGGACCCGGAAGCAAGGAGACTGCTGCGCGAAGACACAGAATTCTGGGTTGTAAAACCCAGTGTTTCCGGCCTGAACGTGTCCGGTCTAAGTACACTCTTGTCAGGCGCTTACATTGAGCTTTCGCCAGGCATACAGGAAGTAAGCCGCGACCGGCAATTCGTCGGATCAGACCGACGACCTGCAGCACCCGCCGGAACGCCGGGAATCCGGCTTCGCCTAACGAGTGAAACCAGCGGTTCATTTGGCATTGGAAGTCCCGTCCTCTACCAGGGCTTTCGCGTAGGCTCTGTTGAAAGCATGGACCTCGACCCGGAATCGCAACTAGTTAACTACTCGATATTCATAGACGCACCCTACGACAAGTTGGTCACGTCAAATTCTCGGTTTTGGAACGCTAGCGGTATTGCGGCACAGCTCAATACAGAAGGCATTAAGATCGTCATGAACTCGATGCAGTCACTGCTTACAGGTGGCGTTGCTTTCGGCACACCCAGAAACTTTCGAGCCGGCAGCCCTGCGATTGAGAATTCCGCATACCGCCTGTTTCCTGATGAAAATAGCATCCACAATAACCCGCATCGTTACTACTCAGAGTTTGTAGTCCGTTTCAACCAGTCGTTACGAGGCCTGCATCCGGGCGCAGCGGTTACTTATAAGGGACTAAGAGTTGGCAGTGTATTAAGGATCATGATCGAACAGATGGATGCCGATATGGTGGCATCCGCTGTTGGTCAACCTATTCCAGTGCTTATTAGAATCGATCCAGCGAGATTCGATATGGGCAATCTGGGAGACACACCTGAGGGTGCCGAATTCGCACGTGAGACCATAAACCTTGGAGTTACAAATGGGCTCCGGGCAACACTGCAAAGTGGCAACATCATAACGGGCGCCCAGCTGATTGAACTGGACTATTTCGATGATCCCGGTCCAATTGGGGAGCGGACGTTCGTTGACTACCCTTTGATCCCAGCAATCGATAGCGGGTTGGACCGTATTCAAGTTCAGGTCACCACCCTCCTCGACAAAATCAACAATTTGCCCATCGAAGACACAGTGACCAGCGCAAACACGGCCATCGGCGAATTAGGCTCAACTCTCGCATCATTGCGATCGATTCTCGAGGATGATTCTGCCCAGGACATTACTGAAAACCTGATGACAGCGTTGGACGAATTGACTCGCTTGCTTCAGTCCTACTCTACAAACTCGGAATTCCAGACCAAATTAAATAGAACACTCGTTGAGGTGAAAAACACGCTCGACAGTTTGCAGGGTGTTACCGATAGACTTGCCGATAAACCAAATTCGATTATTTTCCCTAGTGACCCCAACGAAGATCCTGAACCCAAGGCACCGCGCTAATGAGAATTTGCATATCAATTCTATTTTTCATTCTGGCAATTTGCGCCGGGTGTGCATCGAGCCCACCACAAAGCTTCGACTATTTGCTGCGGCCACAGATTATTTCGGAAGATAATGATGCCAGGCCGACAATTGCTTTGGACAAGATTGAGGTGGCTCCATACCTCGAGCGAAAGGGAATTGTGCTTGAAACGTCGCCTGGACAGGTCGACACGGCGCAACATCACCGCTGGGCCGATCCTCTGGATTTTTCTATTCGGCGATATCTACAAGTGGCATTGACCCAGGAGACCGGTCAGAACATTGCCAGCACGTACGAATCGAGCAGCGCTGTGGAGTCGAGGGTTGACGTATTTATTCATCAACTGCACGGCTCTGTTGCGGGCACAGTCAAGCTCGTCGCTGAATGGCAGATTCGAAGCACGGATTCGGGCGAAGTTACCGCGCGTGGTCAGTATTCTGGTACCGAAACGATCAATGGAGACGGCTATGGCGAGGTTGTGCAGGCACATGCGGAGCTGCTTGATCGACTGGCAAAATCAATATCCGCCAAACTCTCAATTGCGAATTGAAACGCGACTGCGGTGATCCAGAACTAGCCCGTATTTGCCCATCACGGGCTGGCAATCTGAATCACAAACAACCGTCTACCGGTACTTCTCAGTCTTGATAGCTTCGAGCAAACCTCGAGATGCATCCTCAACCAGGTCAAGTACGCGCTCAAAGCCTGCGGATCCACCGTAGTACGGATCTGGCACTTCACTTTCCGTTGCTGAAGCATACTCGAGAAACAAACCGATTCTGGCATGCCATTGCGTATCCGACTGTTCCATTAAGAAACCAAGATTGTCCTCATCCATGGCGATGACGTAATCGAATTCCGAATAGTCCTCTTGCTTAACCGGGCGAGCACGAATGTCCTCAAGAGAATAACCGCGCCTCACGGCTGCGGCTTGCGCGCGCCGATCCGGCGGCTCGTTGCTGTGATAAGCGTGCGTACCCGCCGAATCGGTAGTGATACGGCCAGCCAATCCAGCCTCATTTACCAAATGGCGAAAAACACCTTCTGCGGTCGGCGATCGACAAATATTGCCCATACAGACAAATAGAACAGCAATTTTCTCTTTATTATCGATCATTTCCGCTACTTTTTACTGCCTCTTATTTGACGCGCATTGCAGTCGCAAGTACCTGTTCTGATTGAGCTGATAGCAACAATAAGAGGCACCTGTTCCTGTCGATTTCGCGAGCAATTCTACAGGAAAAACAGGTTCTGGTTCGTAGAAGTATGAGTAGAAAACCAATTTGGTAGAAACGGTAAGTTAGATGACCTGCCCTCACCTTTTAGGCCGTTACGCACTGTAGAAACTCTCCATGCTTCGGCCTATCGCTACGTTTTCGCTACGCTGTAGAAATATTGCGAGTGTCCGCTCTTGGGTTGTATAGCGGCCCCTCTGCTGCGCGAAAACCAGTGATTTTCCGCAGATCGTAGTGCGACTCAGCGAATTCGAAGATTCGCCCTTGTATACACAATGCGCATAAGGTCACGTAGGTTCGAAGTATAGGTTCATCTCACTAAATGGTAATCCCTCAAATGAAACCATTTGCGTGAAAAGATAAAATTGACCACTGATTCCGGTGACAGGCTGGTCACTTCACCCGTCATATCCTTTCTATAGAAAGCCGTACACGCACCAGTCTGCCAAACAGTCAATTGCATGTTCTTTTTCATTTTAGCAACGTATTCGTTCTGAACATTGCTTCTAACATCGATGGCCTTGATGCTCTTATCCCGCTTGATTGCACAAATAGCTTTAACCGTATAGTTAACCATCGTCTCCATGTAACACAACTGTGAACTGTGGCCTGTGCCAGTGTTGGGACCGTTTACTTTGAAATAGTTAGGGTAGCCTGAAACTGTGATGCCCTTATACGAGACAGCCTCTGTTTCCCATTCGCTGTTTAGATTTCGACCACCACTTCCATATACCTGAAACGAGAGTGCTTTTTTCATATTTGAATATGCAAAAAATCCCGTAGCATAAACAATGATGTCCAAAGGTATATCTTTACCATCTTTTGTTCGAATCCCTGTTGGCGTTATGTTCTCTATCCCACTAATATCAACATCAACATTATTTCGGGAAAGTGCAGGAAGGTAAGAATTTGTCGGTATGACACGTCTACAACCCAATTCATAATCAGGCATCATGTGCTGACGCAACTTGTCGTCATCGATATATTTTTCAAGATTCTTTTTTAGATTTTGTGCATATAGTTTCTTAACGAGTCTGCTGATTGTTAAAGTAAATGGATAGCGGCGAAACGCAACAAATCTCACCTCATGATAACTAAATATCATGAAACGCCTGATATGACGTATCCCCGGCAGACTTGTAATAAAACGCTCTACAGAACTGTAATTCCTATCTGAGCGCGGAATTATCCACTGAGCCTTCCCCATAAACACTGTTAGCTTATCTACCTGGCTTGCAATGGCTGGAACAACTTGAGCCGCTGAACATCCCGAGCCAATAACACCAACACGTTTTCCTTCATAGGGCACATTGTGATCCCACTGTGCTGTATGAAATTGCGTCCCTCGAAATGATTCCGCTCCTTTAATGTAAGGAGTTCTTGAGTTTGCTAGTACGCCACTAGTATCTATGATGAAGCGAGCGGTATACCTCTCTCCTGACTCCACCTCAACATGCCATAAACACTCGCTTTCGTTGTAAGTAAGCTTTGTGACTGCCTGATTTGTTTTTGCGTGTTTTCTTATACTAAACTTATCTATGATGTAGTTTGTGTATTCGAGCAATTCGCTTTGGGGGGAGTATTTTTTCTTAAACTTATAAGGGATAAAGGAAATAGAATACAAACCGGTTGGAATATCTACCTCGGCTCCTGGATACGAGTTGTCCCGCCAGGTTCCTCCCAGCTCAGAACCTCTCTCTAACAAGACAAAATCATTGAGATTTTTTTTCTTTAAACGTATAGCCGCCAGCAA
>RCNF010000051.1_pt1 | contig 46238 bp, 32 predicted proteins | sample 2041311 | NCBI WGS metagenome assembly RCNF01 (sample SAMN09708228, study PRJNA481090) | Marine sediment metagenome, whole genome shotgun sequencing project. | biome: marine sediment; feature: ocean; material: sediment; isolation source: Sewage treatment plant 2 marine sediment (STP2) ...
GCTATGAAAAGCCCAGCTATGGCAGAAGGATTGAGAGCGTTAAAGCGATTAGCCATGAAAGCGCATGAGCAGTTCAAGCAAGAAATCGATGCTTATGAAGTGGATAAAATGTTTTCCAAACAACGGAAATCAGTGTGTGAAGACAAGATTAAAAAAGCCATGAAAAGCAAAGATGGAAGGAAGATTCAGGCCGCGCGTGATGAAGCAATAGATGCCGCAGAAAATGAGATTAAACCGCCGGTAGAACATCGACACCTTGAATGCCTCGTCTACCCCGGCCGCTATCCAGAGCCCCGCAAGCGAGAGTCCGGCCGTGAACGCGAGGTTGTAGCCGAGTATCACCTGGAAGAAAATCACCCCGAAGAAGGCGAGATACATCGGATAACGGTTCTCGCCAATGCCACGAAGGCTGAAGGAATATACGTATGAAAGCGCCTTCGGGATCTGGATGAGCGCGGCGATCCTCAGCGCGTAAACGGTTACCCTGACCACCTCCGGATCAGAGGTGAACAGAAGGACCCAGTGCCGTGCGCTCATGTAGAGTATCCCCGCGATCACCAAGACCACGCCGCTCACCAGCCAGGCGAACATCCGTGTAGTCTGCCGCGCCCTCATGAATTCTCTCGCGCCGTACCGTTTGCCGACAAGTGTCAGAGCACCCATTCCGAAAGCCTGGTAAATCATCGAGAATATCCTCTGGTATGTGAGGATGATGATATGGCCCGCGGCGGCGGCTGGAACAAGCCTGTTACTGAATCCGATGACAATCGTCATACCGGTCATCCAGGCGAGCTGCTCGAGAGTGATAGGCATACCGGTCTGGATGACGTGAACGATGCTGCGCCTGTTGATATCCCTGAAATCGTTCCAGTTGAACGTTAGCATCGAACGGCCGCGCAGTATGAATGTGAATGTGAAGATGCAGCCGACAGTGTGCGCCGTTCCGGCAGCGAGTGCCGCGCCCCTTACGCCGAGCTCGGGAAATTTCCAGACGCCGAATATGAGGAGCACGGCCAGCACGAGGTGGATGCCGTTGACAAGCAGCCCCGTTATCATCGAGAGATGCGTGTCTCCGGCTCCGCGCACGAGGCCGATCGCAACGAAGTTCATTATAATAAACGGCGCAAACCACGACACTACACGCAGATAGTCGACTCCGATCGCCGTCACAGCCTCGGATGTGCCGAGCACGGTCCTGAAGATGATCGGTGCTGCGAAATACCAGATCAGAGCGATCCCGATCGCCGGTAAAAGTGCGGTGAATATCGTCTGGCCGAGGAAGTGATTGGCATCTTCCTTCCTGCCCGCGCCAATGAGCCTGACTATGATGATCGATGCTCCGAAGACGAAGATCAGAAGGATCGTACATGTGTAGAGGATGACCTGGACGACATTTCCGACCGCCGTCAGAGCGTCGACTCCTGTAGCTCCCAGCCCCGGATAATGTTTTGCCAGGACAGAGATCGCGATATGGCCGACGAGAGTAGTCTCGATCGTCCACATAAGGATCTGCGCGCCCAGATCGATGAGGATCGGTACAGAGGTTTTCAGGATAGATCGGAAGCTCGGTTTCATCCTGTCAACGCGTGCGGGCCGGTATCAGACTTCCTCCGGCGGCTCCCCGCCGGCAGAGATATTTCGAACGTGCAGGACCCGCTGGATAAATGTATATATGCTGAGTATCGCCAGCAGGATCAGGACAGCGTCCAGGATCCTGCCTCCGAACAGCAGACCCACAACCAGCAGCACGATACGTTCGGGCCGCTCGAGGATACCGACCGAGCAGTCGAGGCCGAGGCCCTCGGCTCTCGCCCTCGAGTAGCTCGTCATGAACGAGCCGATCAGGGCGGCGAGCGTGAAGAAGATCATGATGTCGCTGCCTCTGCCCGAATAATAGAATGACAGGGCGGCGAAATAAGCGAATTCGGAGATCCGGTCCGCGTTCGAATCGAAGAATGCTCCGAATATTGATGTCTTTCCGGTCTTACGGGCGAGTGAGCCGTCGAGAGTATCGCAGAGGCTCGCTACTATCAGGACGATTCCACTCGTGACGAGCATTCCCGCTCCCGCGAAAAACGCTCCAAGGACACTGAGGGCCAGCCCGGCATACGATACGCCCATCGGCGTCACACCGAGGGAGTCGAGAATATCCACGACAGGGGAAGTGATTCCCCTGAATCGCTCTTTTATGACAGTTTTGTCTATCATGCCGCCCGGCTGTCCTTCCATTTCTTCGAGTGTCTTTACATTCAGGGGGATTATGTGACCTGAACCGCCATGCTGTCAAGCGGTTCCGCCCTTGCCCCTTTTACCCGCGCCGCGGATCAGCAGGGTTATCTCGCCCCTGACCTTGCGCGCTGCGAAATGCGCGGCGAGTTCCCCGGCGCTGCCGCGGGCCACCTCTTCGTGCAGTTTGGTCAGTTCTCTCGCTACCGCCACTTCGCGGTCGGGCAATACTTCGGCCAGCACTTCCAGCGAAGAGACTATCCTGTGCGGACTCTCGAAGAAGATGGCCGTGCCGACCGAGGCGCCCGCCTCCTCGAACAGCCTGCTTCTCGCCCCCTTCTTCCTCGGAACGTAACCGTAGAATGTGAACCTGTCGGTGGGGAGCCCGGAAAGAACCAGTCCCTGCATAACCGCGCTCGGCCCGGGCAATGCGGTAAACTCGATCTCTCTCTCGATCAGAGCCCTGACCAGATAGAATCCCGGATCCGAGACCCCGGGCGTACCCGCATCGGTCACAAGCGCACCGGTCTCTCCCCCCTCGATACGATCGAGTATTCCGGGAGTTGCCTTTTCCTTGTTGTGATCATGGTAGGGGATCGTTCTTGTGCTGATGCCGCAGTGCTTCAGCAGTGTCCCCGATTTACGGGTGTCTTCAGCAAGTATGAAATCGACGGATCCCAGTATCTCCACCGCGCGCCGCGATATATCTGACAGATTGCCGATAGGAGTGCTTACCAGATAAAAACTATACTCTCTCATCATCCAGTGGCGATCCCGTGGAACGCCTCCTCGAAATAGTCGATGTCGTCATCAGTTATGTCCAGATGTGTGACCATCCTGATCCTGCCCGGTCCTATAGCCAGGGATAGTATTCCCTTGTCTTCCAGCCTGGAAGCGAACTCGGCCGAGTCGGCATCGCCGATTGTGAAAATTACGATATTCGTGTCTACGGGGAATACGAGATCCGCTCCGGGCGCCTCCTTCACTATACTGCCTATCCTGGAAGCACGTGCGTGATCCTCGGCCAGGCGCTCGACGTTGTTGTCGAGGGCGTAGAGGCACGCCCCGGCAAGCAGGCCTGCCTGGCGCATCCCGCCGCCGAGTCTTTTCCTCCAGTCCCTCGCCTTTTTGATCGTTCCCGCGTCCGATATCAGGATCGAACCGACCGGGGCGCCGAGTCCCTTGGAAAAACAGATATTGATCGAGTCGACCAGGGAACCGTATTTCTCAAACGGGATGCCTGTCGCGACTACAGCATTGGCCAGCCTCGCACCATCCATGTGCAGCCTCAGCCCATGGTCGGCAGCGAATTTCGATACGGCCTCGAGGCGCTCGAACGGGTATATCCGTCCGCCTCCCCTGTTCTGTGTATTCTCCACTGTCACGAGGGTCGTGTTCGTATGATGGATATTGTCGGGCCTGACGGCTCCCTCGAGCATCTCTTCCGGCAGGAACCCGTCCGGACTGTCGAGCGGATAGAGCTGGACGCCGCCGATCACGGACGCCCCTCCCGCCTCGTAATTTATTATATGGCAGTTGCGGTCAAGTATGATCTCATCGCCCGGTGCTGTCTGAGTGAGAATGCCGATAAGGTTGGCCATCGTGCCGCTCGGCACGTATACCGCCGCTTCCTTTCCGAGGAGGGCGGCCATTCTTTCCTCAAGTTCATGAACGGTCGGATCGTCACCGAGGACATCGTCCCCGACTTCAGCAACTGTCATCGCCCGCAGCATATCCTCGGACGGCCTCGTCACAGTGTCACTTCTCAGATCGACGACGCGATCGCTCATAGTCCTCTCCCGGGAGTCGATAAAGGTATGAATTAGTTGCGATATCCCGCCATTCCACCATCAGGTGGAACCGGGTTGTTATGCGGTCTTGCGGTCCGGATCAGGACTGCGCGACGAGCTCCTTGAGCTCTCTGGATACCTTGAAAACCGGGACCTTGCGGTCGGGAACCGGAACCGGTTCACCTGTCCTGGGATTCCTGGCCATCCTCGCCTTGCGGTCCTTAACCTTGAAGGTTCCGAATCCGCGGATCTCGTAATGCTTGCCCTCGGCGAGTCCCTTCGAGATGCTCGCGAGAAACTGGTCAACCGCCTCGGCGACCTCTTTCTTAGTCAGACCCGTCCTACTGGCAATGTTCTCAACGATTTCCGCTTTAGTCATTTACCCTTCCTCCTTCCAGGCGGCAGGAGCCATGCCCCTCCACATGGTTTGCTCATGAGCGCGCTATCGAATAATCAAATACCTTATAAGTTATATTGTGTCAAGGGAAAAGAGGGATATAACAGATGGCTTTCTTTCTTCCTGCCCGGAGCCGGATCTTCCTCGCTGATCCGGCTGACCAATTCCCATCTTCTCTGTTTTTGCATCGAAGATGTTGCAAGAGGCAAGTCGGAACAGCTTTTCACGCAATGGGACCAGGGAACAACAGGGAACAACAAGGACTGAGGAGAAACACCCCTTTTTTCCACGCCTGAACGGGGAATCGCCTGCCAGTAAAGGATTACAGGCCTTTCATATTCTTTTTGACACGGCTATGGTATGCCGCTTGCTGTCTTATCTCATCGCTGCGAGGTGGTCACCGCCTTCACGAACCCGACCCTGCATCGTATCATCTCGCAGCGTCTTTTTATCCTACGCCTGCGGGGCGTTTTTTTATACCCGCAGGGGATATTCCCATACCGCTTCAGGCGCCTTTTTTTTCAAGGTATATCACTGTCAGAGGTTACCGGAAAAGCTTTTCAATGAAGCAGTTGTCAGGGAAGGCCCAGCATCAGGTGGCACTGCGGAATGATCCTCACGTCTGTCAGCAGAGGCGCAGCTATGGCCGCCATATCGAGAAGCGACTGAGGATCAGGCGGAATATTCGCGCCGACCGGAGTGGCCGGCTGGATTATCAGGGGTATCCCCGAGTCCACCTCGGCGATCAGGGCGACAGCTTCACCGAACTCTTCCTGGTCACAGCCGCCGGCGACCACGATCTTGCAGAAAACGTCCTTCTCGACAACGGCCCTCAGCGTCTCCCTGTATGCGGGGAAAATATTATCCCCCCCGCAGAGCGAGGGCAGCTTGATATCGAGCGATACTATATCCACGAGAGGAAGAACAGACTCCAGTCCGGCTGTGTCGAGGCCGTTGGTCTCGAGATATAGAGGCAGTCCGCCTCTTCCCGCGAGCTCGAGGAATTCCTGGAGGAACCCGGGCTGCTCGAGGGGCTCGCCTCCCGTGATACTGATCGAATGGGTGCCCGGCATCGCGGCTAGAGAAAGTGTCAGAGTGGCTGCCACCTCGGGACTGATCGGATTCTCGATTTCGATGTCACCGCCCGGCATCCTGCATACGCAGCTTTCGGATCTTTCCTTCGAGGCCTCGGAATCACAGTACGAACAGGAGAGGCCGCATCCCGACAGCCTGACGAAGACCTGAAGCACGCCGGTATAGATCCCTTCGCCCTGGACCGAGCGGAATATCTCGTGCAGCCAGCCTTCCGTCATTCGACCCCCCTGACCTTGCGTATCGCCCGATCGATCGAAAGGCATTCGTCCCTGTAACGCTCGAGCACGGCCGCCGCGAACTGATCGGGATCGATACCGATCTCACTGAGCCCTATCGCCGGAACAGGAGCGCCCTGCGGATCGATGTTCACTCCGCAATGAAAGACCGTCGAGACTGGAGAAACCGTCGCGATCGCAACGGTGAGTTTTCTTTCCGCGATGAAGATATCGTCGCCGTCCCTCGTGGGGACGAGACCGGGTGCGAGTTCCCTGACAAACTCACCGAGGATACTAACGAAAAGGCGAAGCCTGTAATTCGCTTCTCTCAGGGTGCACTCGAAATGTTCCCCGATAAAATGAAGCATCTCCTCGGCGATGATACTGCTGTGCTGCTCGGCATCCTCGAGATCGACGAGCCGCGAACCGGTCACTGCGCATGCTCCCTTGAATGCGACGACTCCATCCGAGGTGATGCCTGCCTTCTCTCTCACGAAATGGCTGCACAGCTGATCACCTGTATAATCAATCCGCTCATCGAGTATCTTCATCTCGACCATCGGGCAATCCCTTCCTGTCAGCGGTCATCCTCGAAAAAAATCGATGCGCGTGCGTGCGTTCCTCCGACTGCTTTCTTGAGCCGTGTGCACGACTCGCATCTGCCGCACATCCTCTCTCCACCACGGTAGCATGACCAGATATGTTCCCACGGCAGGCCGAGTTCAAGACCCCGCTCGACGACTTCCTTCTTCTGCATCGACAGGGTCGGGCTCTCTACTCTTACCGGCGCTCCGGCGCTTATAGCGAGCGCGCCGTTAACGGCATCGACGAATTCCCCGCTGTTGTCCGGGAATGCGCCGGCCTCTTCGCTGTTGAATCCGGTAATGATCACGGTCGCACCGCGCGCGACTGCATAAGCCGCCGCGACGTTGATGAAGATCCCGTTCCGGTTCTCGACCCAGACCGCCCTGGATACCCTCGCCTTGTCGTCCGGATGCCCCTCAACAGGATAATCGGGGGTATCGTCCCCGCCGGGCGTCATCGTGGACGCCGATATATGCCCGAGCCACTGAAACTCGACCTTCTCGAATTCCGTCCCGTAACGCTCGGCGAATGCCCTCGAGGATTCCTCCTCCTTGCGGGCAGGGATCTGTCCATAATCAAAGAAGAGCGAAAGGCCGACATCATACTCGCCGGCTGCCATCGCCAGTGATACTGCTGAGTCGAGCCCTCCAGACAGCAGAGCTACGGCTGATTCCTTACTGCCCTGATCTTTATTCGGCATAACTCACCATGTCCTTCGGCGTTTCCCAGAGTTCGACTTTTTTGAGCTTTCCCCCATCGAATTTCAGTTCGCTTCTGCAGACCCTTAATATCTCTACTGCCATATTCTCCGAAGTAGGGCTGATCTTGTCGAAGGGCGGGATGTCATTGAGATGAATATGGTCGAACTTCGGCAGGATGACCCTCTCGAGGCCCGCTTTAAGGTCGAAATAGTCGACGGTAAGTCCCCTGGCATCGATAGTCTCAAATTCGTAGAATACGCGCAGAACCCAGTTGTGTCCGTGTACCCTCGAGCACATCCCGTCATACTCTTTGAGGCAGTGAGAGGACGAAAACTCTATCTCCGTCGAAATGGTCCATTTTCCAGTCATAGTCCCCCGGACGCTCCGTGCAGTATATGTAACCCGTTATCTGCAAGCCGCTTATGCATTATGCAAACGGTAGCGCCCCCTGCGGCCGACAGGCGACCGTAAATGTACACCTAACCCCACGCTATATCAACGGTTAAAACTTCCGGAAAAAATATCCCCGATGGTACGCATTTCGCATATAGGACAGGAAAGCTGGTAATTTTTGAGAAAAATCGATGCAGGGATCTGAAAGGCGGGACATCGCCGTGTTTCTTACGCAAGAGAAAGCGCTAAAGAGAGTCCAGCAGGACAGGATGCGGGGCGACAGGAAAAGAGCCCTTGAGAAAGCACTGAGCGCGCTCGAGAAATGGCCAGCCGATTTTGAGATCGCTATGGAGGCGATCCAGCTCTGTCTCGATATCTCCGATTTCAAGGAAGCCGTTACCCTGATGAAGAGCACTATCAGGCGGCACCCGAAATCACGCCAGCAGCTCATCTCGATTGCACGCGAGACACTTCACGTGTCATTCAGCCCTTTCCTCGCAAGCTTCGTCATCGAATACCTCATCAGGAGCAGGGACTTCGATTCTGCCCGCCAGGCGATGAGATCAGGACCCGCTTCATACATCGACGGGATGATCAAGCGATCTGAAACCAGGTCGAAGGGATTCGAGGAAAGCGGCAACAAAAAGACTTCTACATACACCGAAAACGAACTCCTGCTCGGCCTACTCTTTCTCGAGGCCGGCCACTGGGCGGACGCGGCCGAACCGCTCGGCAGAGCGCTGAAGAGCCTCCCGGACGAGGCCCAGGTCATCGGCGACGCCCTGCTCGAGGCGGATCGCGAATGCCGCGACAATTCACGCATACAGTACTACCTCGGCATCGCTTCGATCCTGCTTTCCCATCCGGACAAGGCCGAGGCGAGGTTCTTTCACGCCCTGGAGCTGGAAGATCCGCCTGCCACTGAGATCCTGAAGATCCTCGAGGCCGAAGAGGCGAGATCGAAAAACTGGCTCATGATGCAGGGAGAGGCCCTTATCTCGACAGGTATGGGGCCTGAGGGGACGGCAAGGATAAGAGACTATCTTGATGCCACAGACGGCGGATGGGACCAGAAGGAAACACCCGGTGACATCAACCAGCTCTTCCCTGAGCAGGTCGACAGAAAGAAATTCGCCCTCGAGAGGCTCGAGAAACTCCCCGAGAACAGATTTGATGATTTCGATGTGACCATTCTCTTCTGCGAGATCGCCGCGACGATGGAAAAGATCAAGGAAACAGTAGAAACGCTGAAGACATATTTCGGCAACCATCGTGATTCGGCAGCGAGACTCTCGGAATGGATAGCCGAAAACGAAGTCGTCTCGGGAAGCTCTCCAGGGCAGGAACTGCTCGCCCGCCTCAACCTGCACCTCGGAAAAGGCGAACCGGCGGCAGCCGCCAGCGGTATTGCCGCCGAGATGGACCCCTCACGCATACCCAACATCATCGAGATGATACAGATAGCTATCGACGCCGGTTTCGAGGACAGCGCGCCGCTTCAGTCGATACTGGCGGAGCTCTACGCCCGTGGCGGCAACGAGGAAAGGGCCTCCGAGCTGATCAGGGAGATGGAATCGGATGATACGCTGGAGAAGGACGAGCTCATGCGTCTTTCCGGCGAGGTGTTGAAGCACTGCGGAGTCAGTCTCGATGGAGTCATCTCGACGATAGAACTCAGCATCAGGAACTCCCGCGTCGCCGAGGCGCTACCCTACAGCCTCGAATTCTACCGGGAAAACCCCGATGCGCGCGGATTGCTCGCCGAAAAGATCGCGGGCATCGCGGATGAGGATCCGGGAACGTGGCCCGCGCTGGCAGAACTCTGTGAGCTCTTTGCCGCAGAGGAGGATCTCGACCGCTCGATGAGGTTCCTCAGGGCGAAGTCACATATGAAGAGCGGACAGATCGAGAGAGCAATTTTCGAGTTCGATCAACTGATGATGTTCGACGATTCACTCCGTTCCGCCGTAACTGGATTCTACGAGGAAGCGGCCGGCGACAATCCCGACAACACGACACTTCATCTCGCTCTCTACCAGATATATTATGAGGATGAGAGGTTCGCCTCCGCAGCGCGGCATCTAGGCCGTGCGATGGAGACCGACCCCGGACAGATACGTGATATCGTTCCGCAGTTCGAAAAGATCGTCGAGCGGGATCCGGCCAACAGGGCAGTCTGGGACGAGATGCTCGGATCGGCCATGATGATCCGCCATTTCGACCTGGCGCGCGACCTGCTGAAAAAAGCTGTCCAGGCCCTTCCCGAGCAGGAGTCTGCCGCCCTCCATATCTTCGGGGCAAAGATCGCCGTGACCGAAGGGAACATAGAGGACGCGCTGAGATGCATAGCGATGACACTGTCCTCGTCCGACGCCGAACTGGGAGCTGTGAGATCCGAACTCACCGGGATCATCGAGAAGGAACCTTCGAGCGCAGAGGCAAGGTATATGCTCGGAGAGACCATGCTCAGGCTCGGGTCGGAGGATGAAGCGATCGCCGAACTGGAAAGGTGCATCTCCCTCTCCCCCGCATACCTCGACCGTGTAGGCCAGAGGCTCGAAAAGCTTCTGCCTGTAAGTATAAAGCCATGGCTGATATCAAGGATACTCGGCGAGATCCACTGGGCAGGATCACGCCGTGATGAAGCGATACGTTATCTCGAATCGGCCCAGAAGGGCCCGCAGGAATCGCTTCCACGGCTCAACAGGACACTGAAGAAGATCTCCGTATCGTCACCGGATGACACGGAACTGTCGTTCATCTATGCAAGGAACCTCGCGAGGACCGAAGGATACGACGAGGCCGCCGGCATCCTCGCGACACTGATCTCCGCCAATGCATCTCTCTCAGCCGGTGCGGCATCGGTACTGCAGGAGATCATTGATAAGAAACCGGAGCATCTGAATGCAAACGCTCTGCTCGCGTCAATACTCTCAGCTGCTGATGATAGCGGAAGGGCAGTCGACGCCCTGCTGCGGATAGCGTCTATAGAAAGCGCCTCAGAAGAGACACTTATCGATACGATAGAACCTTTCCTCGAGAAATATGGTGAAGAGCCGAGGCTGCTCGTTCCTCTCGGAGGATTGAAAGGCAGGGCAGGCAACCAGAAGCAGAGCCTCGACGAGCTCGAGAAAGCTCTGGCCCTGGATGATACCTTCGCGAAAGCGATCCTCGACGAGACACTGAATCTGACATGGACGAAAAAGTATGTCACCAGAGCCAGTCTCCTCGATGCTGACTGCAACATCGTCTCGGGTAACGGCGAGGCGGCATTCTCGATACTTGAGGAAGTCGATGCTGGAACAAAACCCGCACGGGCAAGGGTAATGGAGAGGCTCCGCCGGCTTATCGGCGTCGGGCCGAAGAAGGAATATTACGAATTCGCGTCCCAGCTCCTATCGGGCGGCGGCGACACGAAAGGCGCCGAATCGATCCTCAGGGAAGGTATCGATGCTCTCGGACACGATGTGGGTATCGACCTCCTGATCACGATGGGCGGGATCTTCGAGGCAGCCGGAATGGAAGAGAAAGCGGCAGGCTGTTTCCGCGAGGTCCTTGAAAGTTCCGGGGACAGGCACGGAATACTCGTCAGGATCGAGAAGGCCTGGACCTCCTGGAAAGAACGGGAGATCCGTACGGGACTCGAAAGGATTGAGGCAGGCGAGACCGGCGCGGAAGAAGCGGAGAAACTGATAATCACGGCTATCGAGACCGGGGATCTCGGATCGGCCGGCAGGATGATCGACGCGGGCGGCCTCGAACCGCTCAGGAGAAAGGCGCTGCTTTCGAGACTGCACCTGTCCGCAGGCAGGATCCTCAGTGCGCTCGCCGTGGCAGGCTCGGCCCCGAGAGAGGGCGGCGACGAAGAATCGATAATCGAACTCCTATATGTAGAGGGTACAGCGAGTGAACTCCTCGGCGACCATGGAAGGGCCGCTTCGGCGTTCTCACGCATCCTCGGAATCCGCAGCGAATACCTCGACAGCGCGGGCAGAGCTCAGAAAGCCTACGCGAGATATATCGCTTCGCAATGTGAAGAAAAATCCGGTCTGCTGGTCGCGACCGGCGATCTGGAAACGGAAAACTGAAAGGAAAGGCCATGAAGATCTGTCCGTTGATCACACAGGTATCAATACTCGAGGAACCTGATAACATCATCCTGCTCGGAGAGACCGATGACTCCGATCTCCATGACGACGATGTCGGTGAATATGACGAGGATGAGGAGATGGATGAGGACGAAGACATCTTCATGAATCCGGATACCGAAGACTCCTCGGATGAGGATTCTGAGGACGAATCCGGTGAGAATGACGAAGAGAAAGTCACTGACGAATCGGAATCCGAAGAAGCTATCCCCGAGAAGGCAGCCGCTACGCCGATCAGGTTCGTCGCCAGATCGACACGCGGCGAGATCCGTTGTCTCGGCGGGCAGTGCCGGTTCCATAATGACGAACGTGACGAATGCGGTATAGAGATACTGCTTCGCGAAGGCACCGGCCCGGATGAGAGCCGTTCGGAAGAGGCCCGCGAGGCAGAGGAAAAACTCGACGAGAGTTTCGGGTCGATCCGCGGTGAACTGGAAAAATCGTGGGACTTCCAGCAGAGGAGCACTGGAGACATCCTCGGAATGTTCAAAGAGCTCGAGATAAAGACCACCGAGTCGTCCGGCGCGATGAGAGCGTCTTTCGAGAACAGCCTCGACGAGCTCAAGGAGATGATCACCTCGGTCAACGAGGACAACAGGCTGATCGTCGAATCACTCTCCGACACTCTCGCGGAGAGGAACGAGGATCTCGATGACAGGCTCACTGAGAGCAGCAAGACTATCAAAAACTTCCAGGGAGAAGTGGCGAACTGGAAGGAAAGCCTCGACGAGAGCGTCAGCGAGATCAAGAGCGATCTCGAGGAAAACAGGCGGCTCGCCCAGGAAGTCTCGCAGAATAACAGCGAGATCATGGAGGTCGTCGAGAACCAGAAGAAAGCGCTCGCGGAAGAGGACGTCAGGCGCAAGACGGCAGAGACCAAGAAGCTCAACAATGCCGGGGTGATCGCGTATCACAGCGGCCAGTTCGAGAAGGCGCTCGACCTCTTTAAAAAAGCGATAGATACGGATGATGAATTCACCGAGGGCTACAACAACCTCGGGCTGACATACACAGAGATGAACGAGGAAGACAAGGCCACCGAGGCGTTCAAAACGGCGATCGAGCTCAATCCCGACCTCTCCGCCACATACAACAATCTCGGTTACGTCTTCTACAGGATGGGTTCATATACCGAAGCTATAGAGATGTACAACGAGGCGATCGGTCGCAGCAGCGACAGCAGTTCGGCCTACACGAACCTCGGAAACGCCTGCTACAAGCTCGACCGTGTCGAGGACGCGATCGATGCCTGGCAGAAGGCGCTCGACATCGACCCGTCGAACGAGAAGGCGAAGCGCAACCTGAAGCGCTTCCATGCCGAGGCTAAGTAACCGTCGCGGCCGTCAGGCCGGGGCTTACAAAACAAAAGGGGCCGGAATCATCCGGCCCCTTTTCATTATTCTATCCTGAATATGTATATCCTAGTCTGTGCCTTCGAAAAGTTTCGCGGCTATCTTCTTGATTTCTTCAGGGGATATCTCTTTCAATTGTGTGGAAACCCCCCATTCATGACCAAACGGGTCACGAACACGAGCGAATCGGTCGCCCCAGAACATATCATCAGGCTCCATCAACAACTCTGCCCCGTTATCCACCATTTCTTTTACCATCTTGTCACAATCGGTGACGTAAAGATGAACAGCGACAGTAGTTCCACCCAATGTAGCCGGACTGGGTGTACCTCCATGCTCAGGAAGCTCGTCGCTTAGAAAGAAGCGGGTACTCCCGACTCGAAATTCACAATGCATAACACGGCCATCCGGCATATTCAAAAGCAGCCAAGGCTCAGTACCAAAGACCTTTGAATAGAATGCTACCGCTTTCCCGGCACCATTTACGCTGAGATAGGGTGCGTATTCCTGGACTTCCATTTTTGATCCTTTCCTCGCACTTCCCAGTCTATCTATACAGATTCTATCTTCTGGACGTTCCTAGCTTCGGGCCCGCGCTCGCCTTCGCTTATATCGAACTCGACGAGCTCACCCTCACTGAGCGTTCTGAACCCCTCGCCCGCTATGTGAGAGTAGTGGACATAGATCTCGTTCCCCCCCGTCTCACGGCGGATGAATCCGTATCCCCTGTTCTCGTTGAACCACTTGACCTTGCCTTGCTCCGGCAAACCTGACCTCCATCCCTGAGGGCCGTTTATGCATCATTGAGGGCGAAAGGCGATATTACCATCGCCGGGGCTATCTTTCAAGCCCTGATATCCTTATTTATCATGGTTTTATGCGGAGCACGCCCCCGTCACATTTGGCATTTTTCTTGCGTGTAAGGTTCCGGAGGGTTTCTCTGAAAGGATGATAAGGTCATGTCGAGGCTTCAAATACCATATACCAGCGTGCTGGTGGACCCGACCGACTACGATCCCGATCGTTTCGATTCGGTCCTGAAGAAGTTCCTGCGTGACAAGGGCTCCGATCCCGTCGTCGTCGAGGTATTCAACGATCATATACAGTACCTGACATTTATCAGGGACAGCCAGATCTACTGGTGCTGCGTAAGCGATCCGGAAGGATTTTCCGGACTGTCCGTGAGGGAGTGCTTCTCTTCCCTTCGCAGGACGCAGTTCCCGAAGGTGATCGTATATTCGGTCAACCTTCTGCTGTTCCATTCCCTTATCGTCCTCCTCCAGACCAAGCCCGAGCTCAAGGTCAGCTCGACCCTCGTCGACCTCGACGAACTCCTCGACAGGATCGAATCAGAGAAACGGAGCGCTCTCGTCACCGCCCTCCAGCCCGGCAACCTCGTGATGCTGAGATACAAGGAAGGCGTCCCCGCAGCGTGTTATCACGGCCTCAGCACCGGCGCATCGGGCGAAACGACAAGACGAGAGGATTTCCTCGTAAAGGTATACACGATGGCCACCAGGGCCGCATTCGAGATAAGGATATTCACCGAGCTGGTAGTGACTCATTCGGAAGACGCACGGCAGATCCCCGATGACTTCGAGGGATCCGTCTCGTCTTATTTCCTCAGCCAGCCCCCGAAACTGATAGTGAAGCTGAAGAACAGGCCGCTGAAGACATACAACTTCACCGGCAAGCAGCTCACCGTCGGAAGGCTGCCTGAAAACGACATAGTCATAGACAACCTCAGTGTTTCCAGGAAACACGCGGTCATCCATTCGGTCAGATCCGGTTATGTCGTCCGCGATCTTGGAAGCAAGAACGGAACACTCCTCAACGGAGAAAAGGTCGAACATGGCGAACTCAAGGGCGGGGATACGATCACGATCGGCAAGTACGAGATCGCGTTCCAGATAACGACCGGTGAGGAGAGCCAGATCGACACGCTCGACCAGACCGTCATCATCCCGAGGTTCCACAGTGAAAACGGAACGAAGAAGGAATCTGCTGTGATCCAGGAGCCCGAGACTCTGCCGCGACTCTACCGCCGCAGCGAGCAGGAGGAATATCCGATAGAGGGCGAAAGCCTTGTCATCGGCAGGGGAAGGGAATCGGATATAAGGCTCAAGGGCCTTTTCGCCCCGAGGGTAAAGGTAAACATACACAAGAGCGGGCCCGACTGGGTCCTGGAAGCGGACGGCAAAAAGGTCGTCAGAGTCAACGGTGAGAAGCTGGAGGAGAAGGTCCTGCAGGAAGAGGATCTGATCGCCATCGGCTCGGAAGAATTCGTATTCAAGCACTGATAATATGAAGTACCTCGTTTTTTCAGATATTCACGGTAACGCACAGGCGCTCGAGACGGTCGTCGAGGAGATCGGCAGGGTCAGACCCGATTTCGTCGTATCGCTTGGGGATGTCGTCGGATACGGCGCGAATCCCTCTGACTGCGTCGACCTCGTCAAGGAGCACTGTGACATTCGGATCTGCGGCAATCACGATTATGTAGCCGCCGGTCTCGCGGATAGCGAGAACTTCAACGTCACCGCGAGGATATCGATCGAATGGACCAAGAACTGCCTGACTTCGAACCATAAGGAACAGCTCGCCGCTTATGACATGGTCAAGCGCCATGGCGACTGTCTCTTCTCTCACTCCTCCCCCGTCTCTCCCCTCGACTGGGAATACATCTATACCCTGGGACAGGCCGAGAGGATCTTCAGGGAGACCGATGAGAGGTTTATCTTTGTAGGACATACTCACGTGCCGGGAATAATAAGCCATGACATCCTTTCGGGATGCCGGGTGGAAACGGGCACGAAACTGGAAATAGAGCCGGGCCGGCGCTACCTGATCAATACCGGCAGCGTAGGCCAACCGAGGGATGGCGTCAGCGCCGCGAGCTTCGCTATTGTCGATGTTCAGCGCGGCAGGATCAACCTGCGCAGGATCTCCTACAACGTTTCAGAGGCACAGGAAAGAATAAGGGCTGAAGGCCTTCCTGAGTCGCTGGCATCGAGACTGGTCGTGGCAAAATGACGGATATGGAAGGAAGAAATTACCAGATCATCTGCACCCTCGCTACGGGCGGGACCGCGGTGCTCTACAAGGCTATCCAGAAGTCTCTCGACCGGGAAGTCGTCATAAAGAGGCTTCACTCGCATCTTACATCCGATAAAAATTTCACGGGACGTTTCGAGGTCGAAGCGAAGGCAGCCGCCAGTCTCGATCACGAGAACATAGTCCGCATCATCGACTCGGGAATATCGAACGGCAACTACTTCATAGTGATGGAATATATCGACGGTTTCGCGCTTAGCGACATCATCGAGAAACACGGACCTCTCGATGATGAGCTCGCCCTGCTGATCGCCCGGGAGATATGCATAGGCCTCGACCACGCGCATCAGCACGGGATAATCCACAGGGATATCAAGCCGGCCAACATAATGATCACCGCGACGGGCCAGGTGAAAATCACCGATTTCGGGCTGGCCAAGCTGACAGGCAGCCAGCTCCAGCATACGGTCGCCGACACACTGCTCGGGACGCCTCTGTACATGTCGCCTGAACAGGCGATCGGGGACGGGATCGACGGACGAAGCGATATCTTTTCCCTCGGGACGATCTGCTACGAGATGGTCACGGGAAAACAGCCCTTCAGCGGAAACACATATGCTGCCGTTATACAGAAGATAATCGACGGACATATCCCTCATCCCTGCAGGGTCAACGAATCGGTCACGCCTGAGGTGGACCGCGTGATCATGAAGGCCCTGAGCCGGGAACCGTCGAAGAGGTACGGAACCGCTCTCGATATGGCCAGGTCGATCGAGGCCTGCGTGGGCCAGGAGAAGGTATGGTCCCTGAGGAACAGGCTCCGCCGGCTCGCGGGAGGCTCGGATCCCGCTGTGACAGTCGCGGAGACAGCTCCTCCCCGCCGCAGGCGTGGCAGCCCCCGGAAATGGATAACAGGTATTGCCGCCGCCGCGGTGATCCTGGCTGCCGGTTACACGGCATACGAACGTCCCGACATCATTCGCGGCCTGAGGACCAGGGCCGGGGAAATGATCGAGGGATTCAGAACGGAAAAACCGGCGGATCTGCTTCCCGCTTCGGGAACCCCGAACGGTGCGATGGAGAGCCTCTTTACAGCGGCCGCCGGTACAACCGCTGTGACAGCCGACTCACTCACCACTGCCGAAGAAACAACTGATCCTGTACATCCGGCCGGAGCGCCAGAGGGTATAGCGCCCGAACCGGATACTCTCGCGGCCATAGCGGATCCCGAACCGCCCGTGACGCAGGAAAAGGAACCTGTTGTCGAAGAGGAACCGGCACCCGCTGTCGGGCTGATCGATATTTACGTCGAGCCCGAGGCCGAGATCCATATCGACGGCCGCTGGCGGGCCTCGACCGACAGATTCGGTCCGGTCGAACTGTCCGTGGGACCGCACAACATAACCCTGAGGCAGCGTGACTACAAGGAGTACACCGAGAGGATCGTCATCAGGCAGGGAGAACTGTCGCGCAGAAGGATCGAACTTCAGCAGGAAACGGGAAGCCTCGATTTCACTACACTCGCCGGCGCCAGCGTCTTTGTCAACGGCAAGTACCACGGCACGACGCCGCTGAAGTCACCTATTCCTCTGACTGCCGGGAAATATCTGGTCGAACTGAAGAAACATGGCTACCTGACCTGGACCGGGGAAGTCGACATCCCGTCGAGCGAGCCTCTCTCGCTGAAGATCAACCTGATCCAGCGCCAGTGACAGAGGTCCCCGCGAGAAGACCGTCCACCACTTTCATCACATCACCCGTCGTCACCGAATCGACCCTGCCGTCATCCGACTGCACGGCGATGACAGTATCCGAGACAGGCTTCCATCTGTGCGGGTCGGTTGGCCCGAAGACCTCCGCGCATCTCGCCCCGACGGCGCCGGCGATATGGGCCACTCCCGTATCATTGCAGACACAGACCGCCGCATCCCTCATCAGCGCTCCGAGAAAGCCGACAGTCGGGCAGGAGATGACCTGTGGCGGAGAGGTGCAGGCATCGAGAAACCTCGCGAAGAATATATCGTCGACCGGGCCGCGTACCGCGACGGAGCGGATTCCGTACCGATCCTGAAGGGCGCCGGATATCGCGGCGAAGTTCTCGGACGGCCAGATATTCTGCACCTTTCCGGCGCCGGGATGGATCATGGCGTACGGCTCTGAACCGAACGCCGCGGCTATGAACTCCGCACACCCTCTCTCCTCCCATTCGAATGGAACGAGAACTGACGAAAGGTCGCTCTCTTCGATCCCGAGCGCCCGGAGCGGATAGAGATTGTGCTCGCTTTCGTGCATCAGGGCCAGTTCCTCCTCGCCTGGGAGAGGGAACTCGAGGTCGTAATATTTGGATGTGAGGTCGGTGCCGAACGGCTCACTGGTCGAACCGGCCCGCCAGGCAGCTCCGCTTACGGCGCCGAGCAGCATGCTCGTCACAGAGAACGAAACGGTGTTAAGAACGATCAGCACATCGAACTTCTGCCTGCGCAGCCCGCTGATGAATCTCAGAAAGGCGAACGGGTCCTTCCTGTTCTTTTCCTTCGACCAGGTGATCACCTCGTCGACAAAAGGGCTGTTCTGCATGACGCCGGAGTTTATTGAGGCGGCGAGAAGGGTGATCCTCGCCTTCGGGAACCTCTTCCTGATCCCTCTGAAGGCGGGAACGGCGAGAAGCATGTCGCCCATCTGGTTGTGCTGCCTGATAACCAGCACACTGCTGACCGCATCAGGATCGGGGGCCGGGTCCGCATTTCCACGCGTTCCGATCAGCGGCGCGAGGGCATTCGCCAGGACGACCTTTCCCTTTCTTTCAAAATTCTTCTTCAAAATCTCATCCGCATGAAAAAAATCTGGAACATATAAGACGTCGATTCGTAACACATGATAGAGAGCGGATCAATTATCCCACCACCTTCAATCTCTCCTTACCTTAGGAGCGGCCCTCCCCGGGCCGCTCTTCTCATTCCTTCTCGAGAGTCTCCAGTATCCGGAGATAACTGTCGTAGCGCTCCGCCGCTATCGAACCCTCCTCCACAGCCTCTTTTACGGCGCATTTCGGCTCATGGCTGTGTGTACATGTGTTGAACCTGCATCCTCCGAGGTAAGGTTCGAAGTCACGGAAATACTCGCCGAGGGTCTCCTTCTCCACGCCCCACACGCCGAATTCCCTTATACCGGGCGAATCCCCGAGCCAGCCTCCCGATGAGAGCCTGTGAAGCTCGAAGTGAGTGGTCGTGTGCCTCCCCTTGCCTGTGCTGGTGCTCACGGTGGAGATCCTCGCCTCGATACCCGGTTCTATCTTCGAAAGCAGTGATGTCTTTCCAGCTCCGGAGGGGCCTGCCAGCATCGTGCACCTTCCGGCCATCATCCCGGCGAGTTCCTCTACGCCCTCCCCGGTAACGGCGCTCGCGCGGACCACCCGGTAATCCATCCGCGTGTAGGGAGCCATCGTATTCGCCAGGGTATCCTCGTCTTCAAGGAGGTCGATCTTGTTGATGACGATCACAGGTTCGATCCCGTCCCGCTCGGCGGAGGTCAGCATCCTGTCTAACAGCCTCGAGTTCAGGACCGGATCCTTCACCGAATGTATGAGAAATACATGATCGAGGTTCGCCCCGATTATCCGAAAGCCTCTCCGTCCCCGTGTCTCCGACCTGACAAAGAGCGATCTGCGGGGCCTCACCGAGGTGATCGTCCCCATCGGGACGCCGGAATCGAGCTGAGGTTCCCTGGCGAACTCTACGACATCCCCCACTACGGGCAGGACCTCGTCATCTCCCCGATCGATCCGGAACCTGCCCCTCACACTGCACCGGATCTCCTCGCCGGAGTCATAAACATAATGATCCGAGCCTTTTATCCTGATCAATAAACCTTCGGAGATATCTTTTCCGCTCATCACTCCGCCATCATGTGCATTATAGTAACCCTGTGCCAACAAATAATTTTGCTCATGATAGCAAAAACCTGTTGTTTAAAAAAGTTGAAATTGCTATACAGAGAATGAGTTGACTGTGAAAGCAAGAGAGGATATGGAATCTAAAAAGCTCGCTTCCCTGTTCCACGAAGACCTCTGCATCTTCAGCCTGCGATCCAAGAAGAAAGCCTCTGTCCTTCAGGAGATGGTAAAGCAACTCAAGGCAGCAGGAAAGATCTCCGACGAACGCTTTATACTAGAGATGCTGAAAAACCGCGAAAGCCTCGGATCGACAGGGCTCGGCCTTGGAGTGGCCTTCCCTCACGGCAGGTCGATAGCGATCACCGACATCACCGTGCTTTTCGCGCGCACCGCTTCAGGGGTCGATTTCGAATCTCTCGACGGTGAGCCCACCAGGATCTTCTTCCTTATTCTCGCGCCCTCCGAAAAGGGTGCAGAGACGTATCTTGCGCTTCTGAGCCAGCTTACGGCCCTAGTCCAGGAGCCCGAGACACTCAAGAAGCTTTTTGAAGTGAAAAACTACGCAGCATTGATGGCGGTACTCGGGGGTGAGGACGGATGAGAGAGGAATTCAAGCTTCTGGTTGCACTGCAGGACCTCGACATCATGATCAAGGAAGTCGAGGAAAAGAAGACCTCCGATAAGCTGAAGGGCATGGGATTCCAGCTCGACGGCCTCGAAGAGCTACAGAAAGGCAGGGCCAAGCTTGCCGAAAAGATCCCCGTTGCCCTGAAAAACCGCTATGAAAGGCTCACAGACCATTACAAGATGGCCATAATCCCTGTAACGGGCAACAAATGCCTCGGCTGTTTCGTCAAACTTCCCACTTCCTTCTTCTCATCCGCATACAGCAGTGAGCTCCTGACCTGCGAGAACTGCGGCCGGCTCCTTTTTATACCCTGATCCGAACCCGCTTCTTATAGTAATTCAATCCTTGTAATTTCCACGACTTTGCAGTAAAGTATTTTTACCGGTCAAATTCCTTAACAACAAGCCTTCTGCAGCGGTCGGTAACAATGGAAAAAGAGCTAGGATTTACCTCGCGCTATGCGATCAAGAAGGCGCTCGGCGCCTATCCTCCATGGCAGGGATTCGGTGTCACCGATTCTCTCAGCGGCAAGGACTACCTTCTCTTTTCCCTGATGATCCCATCCGATACCTCCATCTCAACCGACGATCTTCTGATGCGTGATTATCTCTTCTCGGACATTGCCGGCGAAAGTATCCGCACACTGTCGATCCAGGAGAGCGGAGGCGGCGTCTTCTTTCTCCTGCCATGGCAGGAACTCGTACCGGTAACAAAGATGCTTCCGTCCCTCAAGCCCGAGAAAAGTCTCGAGCTGATACGGCCACTCACATCTTCATTTCTCGACTGCATATCGACGGGAAGGTTCTTTCACAGTCTCTCGATCGAATCGGTCGTGATGTTGGGCTCATCGGCAGGCATCCTCCCTACCGCCTACCTGATCCCGGAAGCGGTACTCGACAGGCTCGATTCCGCAACATGCCCGGGAAGCGGTGAGAACCTGTACGCCGACCTCAACGCATTCGGTGAACTACTCGCTCATTTCTGCAGATATCTCCCTCCCCCGCACTCTACCTCCTGTATCGAAACAGCGGAGCGGCTGCGGGCGATCGGGTGCGAGACCGGCAACGACCTCTTCCCCCTGATGGATATGCTGGGTGAACTCGCGGGCCCCGGATCGGAAGTCCCTGTCGTGATGGCCGGGAGGAAACCGCCACTGAAGAACCATTCAGCGGCGATGACCCTCGTGAGACAGACCGCGTTCAGATCCCGTGAGGACGGCAAGCAGATGATCATCGTCTCCGGACGCGCCGGCGAGGGCAAGACCTCCCTGCTCGAGGAGACAGCACGGAAACTTACCGGGGACTGGGGATTCAGCGGAGACGGGATCGCTGACGACCAGAGCGTGTTCAGGGATTTCAGGGACCGTGAGGAAGCTTCCGAAGCGGAATTCGCCATACATGACGACCATCACCAGGACCCTGTTCTCAGCGGGCTCATAGTCGACCGGGTGTCCCACGACCTCGAGAGCACCAGGCTCACGGTCATCGGACTGAGTGATGACGCTCCCGCCTGGTTCTCAGACGCGATTCGTTCGGAGGGCCGTGAGAGAGGTTTTTCGATCACCGATATAGAAATGCCCGATTCCGATTTCGCCCGCAAGAGCGGATCGGTCCTCAAACTTCTGCCGAAGGAACACAGGTCGGCGGTAAAGAAGACTCTCGGGCGCACCGACAGCCTGGCGGTCATGGAACTGAAGACGAGACTGGCCTCTGAAAACGGCGCCGCATCTACAGAGAGTGTGATAGATTCCCTCAGCGAAGAGGAAAGGTCGGTACTCTCCTTTATCGCGGTATTCAGATTCGACGTCCCCCTCTCCATCCTCAAGGGCATATTCTCTACCGAAGAAGGGCGCTTCTACAGGATCCTGCACCGCCTCGTCACCCTGGGCGTGATCCGCAAGAAGGCGCGCAGGTCCTGCTTCGCAAACGGGGACCTCTGCACGCTCTTCAGTATCTGCGGCAAGAGTATCGCCTTGATGATCGAGGAATCGATCGACGCGGACAGGCGCGTGCAGCTGCACAGGAACATCGCCCAGATCCTCAAGGAGGCTCAGGGAACGCCTGCCGCATACATCTTCTATCATCTCGTCCGTGCCGGCGACATGCAGGAAGCGGCGTTCAAAGGACTGAGGGTATTCCAGCTACTCATCACGCGGAAACGCCTCAACGCTATCAACTCTTTCAATGACGGATTCATGAGTCTCGGACTCGACAGTCACCTTCCGGTCGAGATGAGACTGAACCTGCTTCTCGAGCTGGGTAACTATTACGCGAATATCGGCAGCATAGATAAAGCCGAGGAGTTCTTCAGGAACTGCCGTGAAGAGACGAGCACAAGCGAGAGATGGCAGGCTCACAGGGAACTTGCCGTAGAGGCAATCCGGAAGGAATGCGAGATTCTCGAAAAACGGGGCGAATTCATCGTCGCCGAGGAACTCCTCAAGAAGGCCCTCGAAACACACGGCGAACATGTACTGGCCCGGGAAAGGGCCAAGCTGTACAACGATCTCGCCTGGGTATATTACCGCCTCGGGAAATTCGACAAGTCATGGGAGAACTGCCTGCTCGTTCACAAACTGCTCGACAAGAAACAGCACCCGATGGAACTCGCCCAGTCATACAACCTCATGGGAGCGATCAACTGGAACAGGAGCAAGTACGACGAGGCGCTTCTCTGCCACAAGAAATGTCTCACCCTCCGCGAGGACTGCAACGATGAACTGGGAGTCGCGGCGAGCTTCAACAACCTCGGCCTCGTGTACCGCTCGATGGGAAGGGTCAAGGAAGCTCTCGAAAGTTTCACAAAGAGCATGCGCATAAAACAGCGCAACAACAACCGCCCGGGACTCGCAGCGGTCCATCTCAATATCGCCCTCGCATGCCTCGACACGGAGGAGCTCGAAAAAGCTGACGCGAACTGCAAGACAGCGGTAAAGCTTGCCGAGGATCTCGGGAACCAGCAGCTGCTGGCGGAGATCTACGGAACCCTCGGAGAGATCCGTTTCAGGAAGGGTGACCACACTGAAGCGAGAAACCACTATTTCCGGGCTCTTCACATATGCCAGAAGACAAGGTCGCTGCGGGAGAAGGCGGTCGTACTGAGCAGACTCGGAGAACTCAGCCTCGCGGAAGGCAAGATCGAGGAGACGAAGGATCTCCTCTCTGAGGCGAGAGAGCTGAACAAGCAGATCGGATCGCGTCTCGAGACCGCCCTGCTCGACCTGCTCGACGGAAAGGTGCAGCTCGCCGAGGGTAAACGCGAGCATGGACGCCGCGCTCTCGAAGAGACAAGCTTCGAGCTTTCGCTTCTCGGAAGAAAAGGAACAGCCGCGTCGGTCGCCTCCGAGATAGGCGAACTCTACCTCGAGGAAGGAAACGAACCCCTCGCGCGCGAGTATCTGCTGAGGGCTATATCTCTCTTCGGCGAATCCGAGAAACTTCCGAGCAGCGTTTCTCATCTCCAGAAGCATCTCGAGCAGCGCACCGCCCTCGACCTGGAGAAGATCCACTCTGATTCGGCCAGGTTCAGGGCGCTCTGCCGCGTCATCTCGCTGATCAGGACGATCCATGATCCGGACAGACTGCATGAGACGATCACCGACACAGCGATGAAGCTGACCAACATGGAACGTGCCGCGCTGATCCTCCAGAGCGACGGTCAGGATACATACAGGATCCTCGCATCGATCGGAGAATTCGACTCGGAGACAATACTTACGGATCAGAATATAATAGCGATACTGAATATCGCCAGGCAGCTCGGCTACCCCCTCGATATCTCGAGGACGAGGGTCCCGGCAGGCAAGGTCCAGGAAGACTTTCTCGCCGACCACCCCGGCATAATCTGCACCCCGCTATGGATACACGAGGAAGTAACCGGTTACCTCTACCTCGACGCGAGCCGTGAAGGAGCCGGAACGACCGATGAGGACCATACCTTCCTCGTCGCCTTCAGCCAGCAGGTAGCGCTGGGCCTTGAACGGATGCTGCTTTCCGACAGGCTCAGGCAGATCGAACAGTCCTCAAACGAGAAGGTATCGGCGATCGCGAGCCAGACGGACCGCGTGACCTTCCAGGATATAATCGGGAAATCACCGGCGATAAGGAAGATCTACGACCTTATCGACGGCATCAAGGACAAGGACACAACGGTCCTGCTGACCGGCCCTAACGGGTCAGGCAAGGATCTCATCGCGAAGACACTTCACTACACCGGTCCGAGAAAAGACAAACCGTTCCACACGCTGAACTGTCCAGCCCTCACCGATCAGCTGATCGAGAGCGAACTGTTCGGCCACGAGAAAGGCGCCTTTACCGGCGCGTACAAGCAGAACGTGGGGCATTTCGAATCAGCTAGCGACGGCACGATCTTTCTCAACGAGATCGGCGATCTTCCGCTCAGGCTGCAGCCGAAACTGCTGCGCGTTCTCGAGGATATGAGATTCTTCCGGGTAGGCGGAACACGTGAAATCAAGACCAGCGCGAGGGTGATCTGCGCTACGAACAAAGATTTAATGAAACTCGTCAAGGAGGGTAAGTTCCGGGAGGACCTCTACTACAGGATAAACATATTCCCTATAAGGGTGCCGGGGCTGGTCGAGCGCAGGGAAGATATAAAACTGCTCTGCAACCACTTCTTGACCATGTACTGCCGCCTGTATAATACTGCCACCAAGCGTATATCGCCCGAGGCGATGGTTTACATGACCGAGTACGACTGGCCGGGAAACGTCAGGGAGCTGGAGAACACTATCAACCGGCTCATGATAATCTCGAAGAAGGATACCATCCTTCCGGAGGACCTGCCGGTCAATATCGTCAAGCACAGGGAAAGTGTCGAGACGAGGTCACTGGGCACACTCGAGGAAATGATAGAGACCCTCCTCGATACAGTCGAGTTCTCGGACAGCGACCCGATCCTGCCGAGGGTGAAGCAGACGCTGATAAACAAGGTAGTCGAAAAGACCGGAGACAAGACAAAGGCGGCGCAGATACTCGGTATCTCGAAGCCTACACTCTACAGCCACCTCAGGAGCAATGAGCGGAAACGCCGCTAGACAGTTGTCCCCATTCATACGGATCATGATCGCGGTCTTCCTTATCCTCTTCGCGGCATGGATCGTACTGAAGGTATATATCGCCCGGACGGAACCTTCCGAACCCCCGGCGGACGGTACGAAGATCAGCATCTTCGTCACTGCCGAACTAAAGGGGTACCGCGAACCCTGCGGGTGAAAGAAGGACACCTATTCCGGGATGGCCAGGTGGGCTTCCCTCATCGACATGCGAAGAGAAAGACATCCGGCGATACTGCTTGATGCCGGAGGCTTCTGTAATCCCGGACAGGGGAGCACAATGGCTCTCGACCTCGATTATTTTTTCGAGGGGATGCGGAAGATCGGATACGCCGCTGCCGGGATCGGACCGGACGATATAAGGTTCGGGCGCAAAAGGCTCCTCGAAAGAGTCGACCAGGCGGGATTCAAACTGCTTTCGGCCAATATCTACGACAAGCGCGGCGATGAGATGCTCGGCTCGAAACACACCGTTATAAGAGCCGGCGGAAGAAGAAGCCTGACGGGTATCCAGGGCGGCGTAAAGATCGGCGTTTTCTCAGTGACTCTGCCTCTATTCATACATGAGATAGACCCGGGAATACTGAAGTTCTATGACATCCTCGATCCGAGGATCGCCGCTCTCGAAGCGGTATCTGCCCTCAAGCAGGAAGGCTGCGACCTGATCGTCGCCCTGAGCTACCAGGGGTGGAAGGGCAGCCTCACACTCGCCGAAAGTGTGGACGGCATCGACGTTGTGATCAACGGCCGGCGTGAGCACAACCGGCCGACAGGTAAGATAGTCGGGCAGACAACGGTCGTCGATACGGGGATCAGGAGGATATCGCTTACAGAGGTCCTGGTAGAATGGGTGGCCGGGACCCCCCGGATCAGGGTAGTCGAAGCCGGACCGGAATCCAAGGCCATGAAGGGAAGAGAAGATCTTCTGAACCTCGAGAAAGAGTATGAACTCGAACTGAGGAACAGGGGAATAAAGGACGCCCGCGAGGGCAGCTGAGCAAAGGGAAAGGCAGCACTGACAATGAGACTTGAAAAGGTGACAGGTTTTCTCGGCGAGGTCCTCGATCTCGAATCTTTTTCCGGCGACTCGTCACTGAACGGACTGCAGGTCGAATCATCCGGAGAGATCAGAAAAGTCGCATTCGCGGTCGACGCCTGCAGGGAATCGATAAGCCGGGCCGCACGGCGGAAAGCCGACCTGCTTATCGTTCACCACGGCCTCTTCTGGGGCGGTATGGTCCCGGTCACAGGGATAGTCGCCGCGCGCGTGAAGGGACTGCTCGACGGCAAGGTATCTCTCTACGCCGCCCACCTCCCCCTCGACTGCCACTCCGAGATAGGAAACAACGCGCAGATCGCGAAGGTCCTCGGTATCACCGAGACTGACAAGTTCGGCAGATATGCCGGTATCGATATCGGATTGTGCGGAAACCTCCCGAGGCCGCTGAAGATCGAGGGGTTGCGACGCAAGCTCGCCGGGATCCTCGACTCCCCCGTACAGACATTCACCTTCGGACCCGCTGTGGTGAAAAAGATCGGTATCGTCTCGGGCGGAGGCGCGGCCCTTACCCAGGCAGCGGCCGACGCCGGCTGCGACGCGCTCCTGACCGGAGAGACCTCGCACTCCTCGTACCATACCGCGAGGGAGAACGGTATCAGCCTCATATTCGCCGGCCACTATGCGTCAGAGACATTCGGCGTCAAGGCGCTCGGAGAGATGATGAAGGAAAAACTGGGACTTCAGACATTCTTCATCGACCTGCCGACCGGGTTATAAAGAGGAAAAAGGAAAGGAAATTTAAAAGGGGAAGGGTGAGTGCCCTTCCCCTTTTCGCATACGCTGCTTAACATTGTTACTATTGCTGACTCTTGAACTTGTCATGATTCGGCCAGGGCTTCGGATCCTCCTTGATATTCTTCATCAGGACCTCTATGCCCTTGAGCAGCTGGGCGTCATCACCGTTCGACATCTCTACAGGATCGAGATCGATCTCGATATCGGGTGTGACCCCTTCGTTTTCGACAATCCAGCGTCCATCCGGATCGTAGATCCTGTAGTCGGGCGCGGACATCCCGCCGCCGTCGACAAGGCCGATCCACATCGAGACGCCAACCAGTCCGCCCCATGTCCTCGTGCCGATAACGGGCCCCATCTTCATCATCTGGAACTCCATCGGGAGCATGTCGCCGCCCGAGCCCGCCTGCTTGTTGGTCAGGCAGACGAGATGGGCGTTTGTCACTATCGCCGGATCGGTCTGGTCATGAGAGTATCTCCTCGTCCAGTAAGAGAGGATCTCCTTGTTGAGGCGATTCAGGAAAATCGCCGGGTCGAGGCCGCCGCCGTTGAAACGGCCATCGACAATAATACCTTTCTTGCGGGTCTGCGCGTACCAGAGCTTGGGGAACTCGGTCGCCGAACCGAGATACGTATCGGGCATGTGCAGATAACCGATCTGCCCGCCCGACTTCTCGTCGACGAGGCTCCTGTTGTGCTCGACCCAGGCGTGATACCTCATCCAGTATTCGCTGCGCGCCGGCTCGATGATATACTCTCTGGCGCCCTTCTTCGTCGGCTTGCTGTTTACGAGGATCGTTACCTGCTTGCCAGCGAGGTCCTCGAAATAGCTGTACAGGTTCCTGTCCGTGGTTACGTCGACGCCGTTGATCTCGAGCAGGTAATCATCCTCGGCCACATTTATACCGGGCTTCGAAAGAGGCGGAATGATGCCTCTCGACCAATCCGGATCCTCGAGGATCCTGCCGAAACGATACATCCCGGTCTTTTCGTCGAGGGTCCAGTCGACGCCAAGCAGGCCGACACTGACGCGGTCCGCGCTGCGGCGGACGTCGCCCCCGAAAACGTAGGTATGTGATGTATTGAGCTCACCGATAAGCTCTCCGATGATGAACCTGACATCCTGGCGGCAGGTCGCCCTGTCGATCAGTCTGCCGTACTTCTCGCCCATCTTGTCCCAGTCGAGGCCGTGCATCTCCGGTTCGTAATAGAAGTCGCGCTCCATCCTCCACGCCTCGGAGAATATCTGCTTCCACTCGGCAAGCGGATCGAGCTTCATCTTCATCCCCGAGGTGCTGAGCTTCGTTCCCTTCGAGCCCTTGGCCGAAGATTTGACGATCCCGATACCGCGGCGCGTCGTATAGACGACGCTCTTTTCATCGGCCGAAAGAGCGTAGCTGCCTATCCCGGCGATGACCTTCTCCTCTTCCCTGTCCTCGAAGGAGAAACGGTAGAGGTCCATCGCGCCGATGGCGCGGAACTCGAACCGGTTGAAATCACCCTCGTCCTTGTTGAGATAAAAGAGCTTGCCGTCGGCGGCTGTCAGATACCTGTAGTTGGCCCGCGGTACAGGAAGAGCTTCTATCCGGGACTCTATCCCTTCGAAATCGATCTTTACGAGGTCTTCGCCCTCTTTCTCGTCTTTCTCGTCTTTCTTGTCTTTCTTATCTTTCTTATCCTTCTTGTCCTTCTTGTCCTTATCCTCATCTTTCCCGGAGACCTTCTCTTCGTCGCTCTGCGGGGGCAGAAGAGCCTCACCGTCGGCGGTGAGGGTCACTGCGTATATACCTGCGACCTTTTTGTAGACCATCTCCCATTCGAAATCGCACAGCGTCGGGTTGAACCGCCTGTTGGAGATGAAGAAGAGATGCTTGCCATCCTTCGCGAAGACGGGATTGAAATCATTGAACAGTCCGTTACTCACCCTGACGGTCTTCCCCGTCTCGAGAGAATAAATATAGACCTGAGTGACCTGGTCGGCGTTCATTTTCGAGTAGGTGATCCACCTGCTGTCGGGCGACCACGAGAAATCGTAGATAGGTTTGAGCTCGAGGGCCACATCGATGTTCTCGAACTCAGCTCTGTCGACCTCGGATTTCTTCCCCGAATCGACATCGATGTACCAGCACCGCAGGGTCTGGTCAGCATACGCGAGCAACTTGCTATCCGGTGACCAGCGCAGGGTGTGCCTGTAGCCGTCCTTGTGGCTCGTCAGTTTCTTCGCTTCGCCATCCGGCATCTCGCGTACCCATACCTCGTACTCACCGCTCGCGTCGGAGAAATACGCTACCTTCGATCCATCCGGCGACCAGACGGCATCCTTTTCCCTCGAACCGCTGCTGTTAGTGAGGTTGCGTGTGGGTCCATGCTCGAGCGGCACGGTGAAGAGCTCGCCCCTTGCCGAGACGAGAGCCCTCTTGCCGGAGGGCGAGATGTCGATATCGGTGATATAGCGGGAGACAGCCCTGATATAGGGCCTGATCTCGGGAGCATCGCTGTTGACGGTGATATCGACCTCGGCCGTATTTCCCGAAGCGATATCGAGCATCCAGATGTCTCCACCCAGCTCATAGACGATCTTCCCGGAACCTTCGCTCGGGCGCCTGATGTCGTATTCCTTGTGAGTCGTGAGCTGCTCCGCCTCGCCCGTCACCGGATCGAGACGCCAGATATTGAGCACACGGTCACGGTCGGAACTGAAATATACATGGTCCCCGATCCACATCGGGATGCGGTCGGTGCCGTCGAAATCAGTGACCTTCGAATCGGCCATCTTCTCGAAATCGAATATGAATATCTCCTGGGCCGTTCCGCCCTTGTACCTTTTCCAGGTCCTCGTCTCACGCGAAACGCGGTTGTAGGCGATCTTCTTCCCGTCCGGAGAGAAGGATCCCTGTACAGCCTCGTGCATTATCAGCTTCTCGAGACCGGTGCCGTCGGGATTGATCATGTAGAGATTACTGAACCTGCTGAAGGCCTCTCTGCCGGAATTGAATATGATCTTCCCGCTGACCGGGTGCCAGCCGACGACCTGATCATTCCCGGGGTGCCACGTTACTCTCGTGATCCCGCCCCCCTGGGCGTTCATCACGTAGACGTCGGCGTTCCCGTCATAGTTGCCGGTAAAAGCTATCATGCTTCCATCGGGAGAGAATTTCGGGAACATCTCAGCCCCGTCATGTATCGTCAACCTTACCGCGGCCCCACCCGAAGCAGGCGCGGTCCAGATATCCTCTCCGCTTACGAATACTATCGTGTTTTCATGAATGTCGGGGAAGCGCAGCAGCGCATCTCCGGGGTTGGCCGCGAGGGTACCTGCGGCAGGAACCGCAGCGGGCCATGCAGCGACAGCAGCAAGTACAAAGGCTGCTGTAATGATGAAACGGGAACGTGAAAGCATCGAGCTCTCCCTCTGAAAAAGATGATGTAACGAATCCGCGGTTCAGGAAAACCGCACCGCCACGATAGCAGAACGCACCGGCCGGGGCAAGAAGCTACGTTTCCAGTGACGGCAAAAAAGGATTTGATATATATACGGAGCAGAATATATTCTGTTCCCGATAGATGCCGGGTTTGCAGCCAAAAGGAAAAGATGATCAAGAAGGACCGCGATCCGCTCCATACCTTCCTCAGGAACCTCAGCGCCAGAAGCGGGGCCATCCCTCCTTTCGCCCTCGAGCTGGTGCTCCTGGACGGTATGTACTATTACGTACACTCGGTCGAAGCGGCGGACGAGGATTCTGTCTCGATATCGATCAGGATATGGGACACGAGGCGTCTCGACGACGGGGACCTTGAAAAACTGAAGGATGATGTGGCGACCCTGGATGATCCATCAAGGCTGGCCGACCCTAAGAGCCTTCACCCCGGCCTGGACTGGGGCGTACTCAGGATAGATGTCGACCAGATCTCTTACTGTATCGAATGGCACCACAACCTCTGGCCCGTCGAGGGGAAGCAGTCCATGCATTCCCGGCTCCACTAGAATTCCCTCCCCGCATATCGTCATTATTCGTTTTTCATCGATATCCGCTTCCTGTATAATCATCTGGTCCGCCTGAAGCGGGTAATAAGCGGTTTTTAGGGAACCTGCCTTTCAAGGGAGTCGAAATGAGAAAATCCATAGTCTATATCACACTTGTATTCGTGCTGGCGATCCTCGTACCTGATACGCTCGCCTGTGAGGAGAGCCCCGTGGCTATCCTCCTCTCCTGCTCAGGGGAGGTCACCATCGAAAAAAACTCAGGAGGAGAGGTTCCAGGCAGCTTCGGACTCGCCCTCCATACCGGTGACGTCGTAAAGACAGCGGCGGAATCGGGGGCCGAGATTCATTTTGAAAACGGGATGTGGCTCCAGGTCGGCGCCAGCAGCAGCATGAAGATAAAGAGCGCAGCCACAAAGACACAACCATCCGGCGTAAAGATCGGGGACGAAAGCTTCAAGGTAGTCCAGAACATGATGAAGCTGAAGGATCCCAAGGGCGCCAGCTCGCTCGCGGCGCTCAGGTCGGCACCAGGCAAACCGGAGATCGCCCTTGTCTCACCCTGCCAGACAAAGATCCTGACCGGGACGCCTTCCTTTGTATGGGAATCGGGTGACCTCAAGGAGGAACTGTTTCTCACGATTTACGACGAGAAGGGCATCTACCACGAGACGAAGATCAATGGCGGATCAAACTACGAATACCCCTCCGGCGGTCCGGAACTGGCGCCGGGGATCTCATACTCATGGACTGTGGAAACGACGGATCCGCTTCGCGTACCTCCTCTGCGGAGCCCGGCCGCATTCTTCGAGGTGATCTCGAAGGAAGAGACAGAGAAACTTGACGAGTCACTCGTGATGATAGATCCGGAAGATATCCCGAACAGGTCCACATATCACTTCCTCAGGGCGAGCACCTATTTTGAGTACGGCCTGCTTGAGAACGCCATCGGCGAGATGGAAATGGCGATGGAAGAGGGCTCGGCGACGAAGGAGATGCACTCGATCCTCGCGAGACTCTACGCTGAAGCGGGACGCCCGGGAGACGCGATGTCCGAATACGACCTGATATTCGAAGAATAGGAAGCGAAAGGACCGCGTGGACAGAATCGCCAAGTTTGAGATCGTCAAGACCCTGGGCGAGGGTGGAATGGGCATAGTCTATCTCGCCCGCGACGAGACACTTCAGCGCGAGCTGGCGGTGAAGGTCCTGCGAAAAGAGATCATCGGCGAAGAGGGCCGAGAACGTTTCATAAGGGAGGCCCGGGCCTGCTCCCGCATCAATCATCCGAACATTGTGACTGTCTACGCCGCCGGAGAGCACGAAGGCGATCTCTACATAGCTATGGAGCTCCTCGAGGGGAAGACGCTTCGCGAGGCGATCGAGGAAGAGGGCCAGGTCGACTGGGAGAAGGCCGCTGGCTGGATGATAGCGATCCTCTCAGCCCTCCAGAGGCTCCATGACGAAGGCATCATCCACCGCGACCTCAAGCCTGACAACATCATGGTCGGCCCTGACGGCGGGGTCAAGCTTATGGACTTCGGGATAGCCCACGTCGCCTCGGAGAGCCGAATCACGATCGATGTCTCCATGCTCGGTACGGCGCAGTACATGTCGCCTGAACAGGCTACCGGGATGCCGACCGATGCCAGGAGCGATATCTTTTCTGTAGGAACGATACTTTATGAGGCGCTCGCGGGAGAGATACCATTCAACGCCCCCCACCCCATGGCCGTGATGTACAGCATCGCGAACGAGGAACATCAATCTCTCATGGAGCGAGAACCTGAGCTCCCCGGGGAACTTGCCGGAATCGTAGACAAGGCCCTGGCAAAGGATCCGGACGCCAGGTTCGCCAGCGCGGAAGAATTCGCGTCGGAACTTTCCGCCCTGATGGGCGGCGGCGAGGGCGCGGAACCGGCAGCGCCAGTTCCTTTGTGGCGCAGGTTGATAATCCCCGCGGCTTCGGTCGTAATCATCGCGGTGGTCCTTACATGGGCCATATCCCGCGGCCCGGGGAAAGGCGATCGCGAGACAGCGGAGAGGCACAATCTTACGGGCCAGCAACACCGGGACGATAACAATATCACCGGGGCTCAGCTCGAATACCAGAACGCTATCATCGCCGACGGCAACTGGGAGATACCGTGGAACAACCTCGCGATGATCGAGCTCGATGAGGAAGACTATGAAGAAGCGGACTCTCTCCTGACCAGGGCGCTGGAGATCAACCCCGGCTACACCGAGGCCCTCTATAACATGGGTACGGTAAGGTGGGAAAATAACGATCTCGAAGGGGCAGAGGGCAACCTGAAGGCGGCGATAGACTCCGATCCCGACTTTATCCCGGCATACAACAACCTCGGCAGCCTGCTTATCAAAATGGACCGTCCGAAGGAAGCCGCCGAGGTCATCGACGAAGCTCTTTCGAGATTCGACACTACGGCCTTCCCCGATGAACTGAAGGCCTATCTTTTCAAGAACAGGGGGATCGCCGCCGCCGCAATGGGCGACGCGAGCGCGGAGACATGGTGGCGCAGATCCCTCGAGATAATCCCCGATAACGATGAGGTCCGCAGACTCCTCGAGAGCGTCGGCGCTCTATAGAAAGAGGCCGGAACAGATCCCCCCTAAAGGGATACCCAATTCCGGCCACTGCATACACAGCCCGTTTCCGGATCTTTTCTATCTCAGAAGCACCATCTTCTTCGACTGTATGTTCTTGCCCGCTTTCAGGCGGTAGAAGTAAACACCGCTTGCAACCCTGCTACCGTTATCGTTCATCCCGTCCCATGTGACACTGTAGAAGGCGGCCTTGTGATGGCCCTTGGCAAGTGTCTTGACCCGGCGGCCGGAAACATCGTAAACGGTCAGGTTGACCTCGCTGTCCTCCGGCACGGTGAACTTGATCGTAGTGACCGGATTGAACGGGTTGGGCATGTTCTGCGCGAGTGCGAAAGGCGCCTTTACGATGACCTTGTAGGGGCCGAAGACGAGTTTCGAATCGACCTCCGATACCTCCTTCAGCACGTACCAGTACTCCGTGTTGATAGAGACATCTTCGTCGCTGTACTCATAGTGAGCACCCGTCGGGAACTTCATCGCCGGAACGAATGGATCGGTGATACGGACGTAGTCCCCTGCTTCCTCCTCCGCCCTGTACAAGTTAAAGCCGGTCGTGGATGTCTCCATCGAGGTATCCCATTCGAGCAGGATCCCTGATTCACTTACCTTACTATGGAAACTCTCCAGCGCCACAGCCACAGGAGCAGTGATTATGAACGGCAACGGACTCATACCCATGCCGATCTCGCATCCGCACTTGTAGAGCACTACAAGCACCCTGCAATTCGCATACGTGGTATCGGAGGGCGCAGTCCATGCAAACCGCCCCTCGTCGGGGATGTCATCGGCAAGCTGGATCCATGTCTCCCCGTCATCATGCGACCAGTAGACATCTACGGTAGAGACGGGGATCCCCGCCGGCGAGGTCCATTCGATCTCGACCTGCTCTCCGAACCTGATGACGCAGCCACTGGGATATATGATCGTAGGCCTAATCGTCCGAATCGTATCGACTCCGATAAATTCCCGTCCCCGCACCATGCCGGAAACGGTCACCTCGACATATTCTCCCTGCGGAATGATATCCTGCCATATGGCACGGTCGAACCTCACGTAAAGCTCGTCCTGGCCGTCCTCATCAAGGTCCATGACGTAGTTCGGCCATGCCTCAGGTTCTATCACATCGTTCATGCGCAGAGTGGGAAACTCGATCTCTTCGGCAAAATATCCCGTAGGGAGCTCGATGCGCGCCCAGATCCAGCGACCCCATGAATGCATGAATATCGTTCTCGGCCTGACGAAGAGTTCCGCCTCGATCGGACCACTCGGGGTCGTCGACGCGTTCAGTATCGTCATCGTCATGTCACCGGCATTGGTGATGACTGCCATTCCCGACCCCGAGGGATCGAAGGCGATATCGGCCGGACTCGACCCTACCAGGATCGAATCTATAAGAGTGACCTGTATAACCGGCGGCGGATAGCTGATGCCGGGCTCGAGCACTCCGACAGAACCGAGCGTCTCTATCGAGTAGACGATCACGTAATCGGAATTCTCGAGGATGATGTATAGAAGCGCGCCGTCAGGGCTGACCGTTACCGACTTGGTCGTCGCTCCGGCTCCTACCCTGGCGACTACCTGGTCCTCGGTAGTGCTGCCCGGCTGGACGTCGATCAGAAGGATCTCACCCTCGGTCGTCAGCACGATAAGCAGCGCCCCGTCAGGTGTGACCGTGATGCTCTTCGTCGCCGCACCGGTGCCGACACTCTTCGTGACACCGTTTGTGAGAGGATCTACGACGACATATCCGGTATCCGTCCCGATAAATACCCTCGTCCCGTCCGGCGTCACCGTGACACTCTTCGCGGAGGCGCCGGCACCGATCGTCGCTACGACCGAATGATGCGTCCCGCTTCCCGTGTCACCGTCTATGACGCTCGCGTTGCTGGAACCGGCATTGGCAACATATATCCTGTTACCATTCGGATGAACGGCGATGTCGAGAGGATTCGTCCCGACATTTATTGTTGTCACAACGGTATTGAATATCCCGGTCGAATCGGGATCGACGCAGATCACACTGACCGACGCGGATCCAAAATTGGCGATATATGCGTAATTGCCGTCCGGATGTATAACGATCGCGACCGGGTTATCGCCGACTGCGATACTCGGATAAGTATTCTGACCATTGATGTCGATAGGTATGACGACATCACCGTCAGGACTGACCGAATAGGCGATCGCGCCGTCAGGTGTGACTGTCACACTCTTCGCGGTCGCGCCCGTACCGACCGTGGCCAGCACCTCGTCAATGGGCGATGTGCTCGGCACGAGTACCGTGAACGGCAATGCGTTCGACGTATCGCCTGCCGCCACGACCCGGACATCTCCCGGAATCGCGTCTAGAGGCACCATTACCTTGAGATATCCTGCTCCAGCCTCGTAGGGTACTGCCTCTTCATCATTGAACAGCACTGTATGATCGCTGGCGAAGGGTTCGAATCCCATACCCGAGATCAGCAGATTGATCCCGGCTGCCGAGCTCGGCGGGCTGATCGATGTGATCTGCATCGGCGGCCTGGCCATAGTGGAGAACTCAGAGACGCCTGGTGTGGTCAATCCTCCACCTTCGCTATCCTGCACTCCACTCGTGTACTCGACGAGATAGAACGCATCGTAGTCGAGAGGAGCTGACGGAATCAGGGCCACCTTCCTGTTGCCGTCGGCATAACCGTTCAGAGCCGCAACAGGCGTCGCCACCCCGTCAGTATGGAGATAGAATGTACTGCTGCTCACTGTTGCCGGATCGACAGGCCTGTTGAATGTCACCTGTACCCCGGTCGTCACGCTGACACCGTTCTGGAACGGGAAAGGCAGTACCTGCGATACAGCCAGAGGAAGCGTGCCGGGATCGGCGATCCCGTTCGCTTCGAATGTAATGATAGACGGGGTCAACCCCACGGCCTGGACATTCGCCAGCTGGATATACTCGGAATCTCCGAGGACCCACTCCACAGATGCGTACCCGTTCTCGTCGGTCGCCGCTACCTTTGTAGTATACCCACCGACGAAATAGCCGTCTTCAGCCTGGAACGTAACGGGAACCCCCTCTACAGGGTTTATCTGTTCGTCATATACGAACACCTGCAGAGGTGCCGGAAGCAGTTCGTTGACGATCCCCGTCTGCAGGTTCCCTGAGTTGATATCCATATAGGCCGCGTTGGTATAGTCGTAGATAAAGACGCTGTCGGGGAATGTAGACGCGACATACAATCTCGACGCATCTGGCGTATAAGCGAAATCTGTCCCCAGCATCACGGACATATCGAACAGGCCACCGAGACTCGAATCGGGATAGGCAGTCAGATCGAAGGTGTAATATCCACCCTGCTGGATCTGTACCGTCGCCCTGTCGCCCTTCGGTGAAATCGCGATCTTTTCAAAATTCGAAAAGTGGGAACCCTGTGGGATCTCTATCCCGTTATCGTCGAGAACAGGGACCGCCGGATCGCTCGTGTCGATCGTAAAGAGTTCTCTCTTCTCGTATGCCCACAGGAGATTAATGGTCAGCACCTTACACTCCGAACCGTCAGGCAGGAAGTCGAGGTCCTGTCCTGAGGGCGCCGGGGCCCCGGGGAGAGTGACGAACCCGACGAATGTCAGGTAGTTCAGGCTGAGCGGATCGATATCGAGTACCTGGATCGTATTCGATCCGTAATCGGTGAGATAAGCATGCGTGCCCGACGGGTGGAAGGCGATGCCCGTACACCTGTCGATGTCGAGTGCAGTCAATATCTCGTATTCGGTCGTCGAACCCGGCCTGATGTCTATCACGAAGACCTGGTCCAGTATGAAATCGGTCGCAAGCAGAATCTCGCCGTCCGGGCTCACCTCGACCCGCTCGATCTGATCTGTCGCGTAACCCTGTTCATTAAAATTGACCTCGCCGACAGGTTTCCCGTACGAACCGGAGAACCTGTTCACTGAGTAAGCCCTGATGTATAGTGAGTCGCCAGGCACGGCTGCGAAGGCTCTCTCGCCGTCGGGTGTGATCGTCACATCGACTACGTTATCAGCTGCCAGACGGAAGGTATTTATCACCGAGTTGAACCTCGGGCTGTCAGGATCGATATCGATGATACCGAGCTCGCCTGTCGTTCCACCGATCACGATGAACTCACCTGTCGGCGATATCGCAAGAGCGTCATCCAGGACCCATGCCGGGGAATGATCGATCTTGCCGGCGAGCCTCTGCCGGACAAAGGAGCTTCCCAGGGAGATCGTCTTGAAATAGAGGGAGTTCGAGATCTGCGCCGACGGAGGGCTCTCGCCCGGAGGTACGACGACAGGGGGAGCGTAGATGATGTCTACCGGACCGCTGACCACAGAGTCGGGTACAGTCACTGTCAGTGCCGTTCCCGTAGTCCGCTCCGGTATGACGAGGATAGGATTACCGGCAAATCCGGAGAATCTTACCGAGAGGTCAGCAGGATCGGTCCCGAACCCGTCACCGGCCAGGACGACCTTTGTTCCCGGTGCTGCCGCCCGCTTTGACATGCTTCTCAGCGTAGGCCCGAGCCCAATTGTCGTAACGACAAGCTGCTCCGAACTTTCCACAATGGAGAACGCGTAGAATCCATCAGGTGAGAGAGCTATATCAACGGGCTGCGGATCCTGCGATACAGTAGCGACGACACTGCGGAACGTGTTTCTTTCCTCGCTGAGGTCGATCACGTCAAGAACGTTCAGTTCACGGTTCGCGGCGTAGATATAACTTCCCGCAGGTGTGATGGCCGCGCCCCTGAGCGATCCGCCGGTATTGATATCCTGCACCTTGAACAGGCCAGCGAGTGAGACCACCGTCATATCGCCGTCTCCCCCGCAAACGTATGCGCGCTGACCGGCAGGATCGATGACCAGATCTTTCGGGTCGACATTGACCGTGAAAGACGCAAGAAGAGTATCCGGTCCGAGGTCATAGGCAAGGAGCCGCCCCGTTCCGGTAAGAGCGATCAGCATGTCTCCGGAAGGATCGATAGCGAGTTTCCCTCTCAGTGATGTCTCGTCAGTGACGATAACACCGATCTGCTCGTTGAGCGTCTCGCTGTACGGATGGATATCCCATACCTGGATCTCATCCTCATCTGTAGGGATATATGCCTTTTCTCCACCTGGATCGATTACGATACCGAGCGGTCCTGCGTCCATATCGAGATCGTAGACTACAGTATTAAAGAAACCCAGATGAGTGGGATCGGTATCTATGACATATATCTTCTCATTGATCGTGTTGACTCCATAGGCCCACGCACCGTCAGGACTGAGAGCGATGTCGACGAGCCCGCCGAGGACTCCGATAGGAGTGACGTCAAGATAGTCATCCAGGCCAGGATCAGTCACCACGGCCACCGCACCGATGTCGGCCGCCACATAGGCATAGCTGCCGTCAGCGGTAATTTCAATGGAGCGGGGAGACCCGCCGAGACTGGTCACGCCGGTCTGGAAACCGCGGGCGATCTCATCCTGCGAAAGGATTGTAAAGGTCGGTCCGATGACAGTCTCGGTACCGTTATTGACCGATACCGCACCGGTGACAGAGCCAGACGGCACTGTGACAACGAGCCGGTACGGAGAAGCATCCGATATGGCCGCCACCTCCGCGCCGAACATTACCGTATTGCCGGCGGGCCAGCTGTCAAATCCGACACCGCTGATAACGACTACCGAACCTGCTACGCCCTTGTTCGGAGCGAGATTTGTGATTGCCAGCGGCGGCACGGGTTCAGTGATGAAATTCGATTCATAATCTGTCGCCAGGCCATTGCCGTACAGATCCTGAAGACCCGTTTCGAGTGTCAGATCGTATCTCTTGTCGAACTGGAATGCTGAACTTGGCGTAAAGGCCAGTACGGAATCGTCGTTAAGAACCGCTACCGATCCTGTGACGAAGTTGCTGTCTTCGTCCATCAGCCTGAAATTGCCTGAGATAGTCGTGTAATCGATCGCCTCGTCGAAGGTGATCTTGACGGCGGCGTTGACCAGCACACCGTTCGCGCTCGTTGCCGGAGTGATCGATACTACAGTCGGAGCTGTCGAGTCGATGTTCGTGACAAGATCGATATTGATCGCTGTCGAACCGCCTGATACGGCGACCGCGTCCATTACGTTCACATCATCGGCGTTCGACTCTGAGAGATCATAGTACTCGGCCAGGAAAAGCTGATCTGCGGTCGAGTCGACGAGTGCGTTTATATAGTCGGGGATGAGGTATCCGATCGACGATGTCCCGTCGAGTGGATGTATAGCGACGTAGTAACTCCCGTCGGCGATACCGACGAAGGAGTAGCTGCCGTCAGGGAAGGTATACTCGCATGCGACGGTGTCCCCACCTGCAGCATCTATCGCGAAAACAGCCGCGCCGGCCACGCCTTCGCCCGTCTGTCCATGCTCTACCTTGCCTTCGATGCGATTGGCGTTCGCGAGAGCGGTCGAACTGCCGTACGCCTTGAAGAAGGCATGGATATCCTCGGCCTCGAGCGTTGTAGCCTCGGTGCCGGTCGGCAGGACGAAGTACATCGTCGACGACCTTACCGCCGAGTGGGCGATCCCGAAGAGATGCCCCGCTTCATGCGTAGCGATACTCTGAATGTCCAGCCCCGAACCCGATGAAGGAGTGCTGAAACTCATCGCCGGGTTGAAGATCATGTCCGCGTCGATTATCTGTCCCGGCCTGTAGTAGACCGCGTTGTGCGTCGAATCGACAGTGAATGACGTCGATATCCCGACAGCGAGAACACCCGAGGGGAACGGATACTCATCGTCCGCGAAGGTGATCATGTTGACGAGGTCGATCGCGTCGGCATCTTCCTGCGCGGTCGTCCCGCCGTATGTTATGGAGAAATCGACGTCGGGGATCGTACCCCAGGCGTACATCCCGCTGTTGATCGCGCTGAAATCGCTGCCGTCACCGATGCCAGTAGCTCCATCTTCCTGGATGTAGTAGACGAAAGGCAGATCGGCCGCAACCCAGAATTCTGTGTGCCGCGTACTGACCGGGTCATCGATGCACCCGTCGCCGTCACGGTCGAAGAAGGACGCGTCCTCAGCGGGGCACACGTCTGCCGAATCGGGAACTCCGTCCCCGTCAGCGTCGTCGGCTATCCCGACAAAGTCTCTCATCCCACCCTGCACGCCGAGACCGGCGGCGAGAAGGATCACTGCGAGAAACAGAAACATATACTTACGGTTGCTCATGACGATCCTCCTTTCTACCGGCCCCCGAGGGCCTTGTCGATGAATGTATTCAATGGGACTTTCTCTGACTCAGGTGCCTTGTCCCCAGGGGCGTCGAGCATCTCGATACCCTCAAAGGCGCCGCGGCTGACGAAGGGGCGGCCCCGGTCGTCGCGCTCGATCTCGTACCTGCCCTGGGACAGTCCGTAGACCATGTAACGGTCGTCGGAGAAGGGCTCGAGGAAGAGAAGGACCTCTTCGCCCGGATTCCAGGCGAGCGCTCCTTCGACCTTCATCTGCACGTGGCCGACGATCCCGCCGAGTTGAACGACGCTGACAACACCACCGGCGCCCCCCTTGTACGACTGGTCGATCACGACCTGTGTCTCCGTGAATATCTTGGTGTTAGTGTCGTTCCAGTATGACCGGACACCGGTCACCCTTCCTGATACGACAAGGGCGGATCCCTCGCCCATCTGCTGCGGGCTCCGGTATATGATCTGGGTCGCCTGAGCGAATGTGGTCAGGGCAATCAGAACAAGTATCGAAACCCGAAGGATTGAAGATGCTCTCTTCATAACCTTCCCTCCCCGGGTGGTTCGTTACAGCCGTCTGAGCGACGGCTGGTTTTATGGACAGGGGTGCGCGGCCGATGCGGCGGCGCTGCCCGCTCTGATCTCTGAACTAAACGGTCCTGGACGCATGTGTAGAATATTTCTGAGAATGGATAAGAACACTGATGAACGGACCTTGCAGCACATAGTCAACAAAGGTCCCCCCCCCGGATGATCGGTGATGGTAAGCCTTACCAGTTATGGCATATTTATCTGTTCCCCTAGAACAATGAAGACCATATGATTGTATCATAGCGGCAACGCGGTGTAAACTATATTTTACAGGGGTTTACACCCAGAGATTAAATTCGTTTCTCGCTTAATCATATGGCAATCAGGGGGTTAACCACGAAGGCGGATCAGTCCTGCAGGGCGGTCAGAAGGTCGTCGAGCCTGTCGGGGTAGTTTTCCATCGAAATACTGCGCTCGGCCCATAGGCGGGCGTTCTTTCCCAGCCTCTCCGTATCATCTCTATTTCCAAGCAGGGAGACGACCGCTTCCGCCATCGAACCGGCATCGGCAGCCTCGATATAATCACTCCCGGCATCCAGGCCCATCCCGGCGACACCGGCCGGAGTGCTGACTACTGGCGTCCCCATCGCCGCCGCTTCCATCATCCTGATACGTACACCACCGCTGAACCTCAGCGGCAGGACCATCAGCGAGCATCCACCGAGATACGGCTTGATGTCCTCCACCCCACCGGTGAATTCGACACCCGCTCCCGCCTCGTTCCTCAGGCTGTCGTCTACTCCGTGCCCGACGATCTCCAGGACCGCTCCGGGCATCTCGCGCAGGACCAGCGGGAAGACATCGGATGAAAAATACCGTAGAGCGTCACGGTTGAAATCGGAATGGAACGATCCGAGAAAAAGGATCCTGTTCGTCTTTCTCTCGAACGCGCCTGGCGAGAAAACCGACAGGTCGAGTGCCAGTGGAAGTGGAAGGATCTTCTTTCCTTCGTATGCCGGAATACCTTTGAGCACTTCAGCGTCCGAGGCTGTGACTGTCAGGATCGTATCGAATCTCCGGTAAGCCTCTGTCTCGATCCTTTCGAGCCTCGCCGCCTCCTTCTCGCTCTTAACTCGTTTCTCCCCCGTGCACTCGAGTTTCAGTCTCTCACGGTTGACGATGTAATCCATGTCATGCGTGACAAGAGCGAGCTTCGTATCGCTCACATAGTCGGACAGCCTGTACATATGCCAGTACGAGGCGAGGACGAGATCGGCCGATTCTTCCGTCGCTGTATCAGCGATCAGGCGGAGGAACTCAGGTGGAGCGCTGTAGCTTACATCCTGCGGAATACCACGAACATAATCGGAGATCACGTTGCGTACCTTGCGGAGCAGCTTTCCAGAAGCTCCCTGACGGTGAGGCGCCACCATCGCCCTTACTTTTACTCCCGGCCTTTCGAGTTCCTTCAACCTCTCCAGTCCGGCTTTCGAAAGCGTCATGGTAACGAGGATCACCTCGTGACGCTTCGACAATCCTGAGATGAGGTTGACTATAAGCCTGCCGGTCCCGCGGGTAACGGGCCAGGGAGTATATGGTACTGTGACTACTATCTTCATATCGATGACATTATATCAGAAATCCCCGTGTCTGAGCAGTATCAACTTCCTGTGCGGTCCGGTTTCTGTCGTTGAACACGAAACGGCCTTGTGATATCATCAGATGATTAAGCAATCAATTGTGACACAAGCAATTATACAATTGGAACGACGCCCTCATGCTTTTTAACTCTTTTATATTTCCCGTTTTTTTCCTCACCGTGTTCCTGCTGTATATCTGCCTCAGGCACAGGTACCAGAACATTCTCCTTCTAGTTGCAAGCTACGTCTTCTACTGCTGGTGGGACTGGCGCTTTCTCTCGCTCCTCCTGACATCGACGATCGTGGACTACTTCTGCGCACTGAAGATCCGGGGCAGCGAGTCTAAAACGGCGAAAAAGAAATACCTGCTGATAAGCCTGTTCGTAAATCTCGGCATCCTCGGTGTCTTCAAATATTTTGGATTCTTCGCCGAATCACTGGCTAACTTGATGGGACAATTCGGCATGAAAGCCGACATGCCCACACTGAGCCTGATCCTGCCCGTCGGCATTAGTTTCTATACCTTCCAGACACTCGCATACACGATCGACGTCTACAGAGGCAAACAGGAGGCGACCCGCGACTTGCTATCGTTCGGCGTCTATGTAGCCTTCTTCCCGCAATTGGTTGCCGGACCGATAGAACGTTCGCAGAACCTCCTCCCCCAGATCACGGGAGAACGGGAGATCACACCGGACAAGATCTACTCGGGCCTTCGCCTGGTACTTCTCGGATATTTCAAGAAGATCTTCGTAGCTGACGGTGTCGCACCTTTAGTCGACCGGTGCTTCGATGATCCGGCAGGCTTCGCCGGCATTTCTCTCGTCGCGGGAGCGGTCCTCTTCGCGCTCCAGATCTACGGGGACTTCTCCGGCTATACTGACATCGCGAGGGGAATCTCCAGGATGCTCGGGATCGAACTGAGGCTCAATTTCATGCAGCCGTACTTTTCCCGAAACATCACCGAGTTCTGGCGGAGATGGCACATGTCGCTGTCCTCCTGGCTTCGAGACTATCTCTACATCCCGCTCGGGGGTAATAAAAAGGGCAGAGCAAGAACATACATCAACATCATGCTCACGATGCTTCTCGGCGGTCTGTGGCACGGCGCCGCGTGGCATTTCGTCGCCTGGGGCGGGCTTCACGGATTATACCTGGCGATACACAAGATCTTTCTGGGAGGCAGAAAGATCGGCTTGAGCCCCCGTCCTTCCAGCCTATGGGGATTCGCGTGGTGGGCCATGACCTCCGGAGCGACTTTCGCCCTCGTCTGTTTCGCCTGGATATTCTTCCGCGCCGACAGCTTCGGAGCAGCTGTCGATTATATCTCGCTGATATCCCTCTCCTGGAAGGGAAACGACATCTTCATCCAGGCGGTTCTCTTCTACGGGGCCATTGTCTTTCTGCTCGACCTCGGCTCATGGTGGAGAAGAGATGAAGTGCCGGTATCGGCCGACTGGCCTGCCCCCCTCTCGGGGCTGATCTACGGGATCATGATAATACTTCTGTCTTTTATCGGAGCGACTGATGCGCAACCGTTCATCTATTTTCAGTTTTAATACGCTGAAAGGCATACCCAGGCCGTCAGCGTCCCTGTGGATAGCTCTGGCCCTCATGGTGGCGGTCAGGATCGTCCTGCTCTATACCGGACCGGCCATGATCAGGGCGACCGACGGCTGGATCAAGAGAGACTTCGGCAACTTCTACAGGGTGGCCGGGCAGACGTACTCCGGGGACCGGCCGGTGATATTCGCGAGCGGCTCCTCGAGGCTCGGACTGGGCCTTCACCAGAAGACTCTCTCGAGGCTTACCGGTCATAGCGTCGGAAAAGCCGCCCTCTCGGCATCAAGCCCCTGGGAGATACTGAAGCTGCTCGAGATCAACGAGGATCTTCTCGACAATATCGATATGCTGATCTTCGACCTGCAGGCATACCAGTTCAACGACAACTGCCCGACGAGGTTCAGGCGGGGCAACAACCTCACCACATTCTCCTCGTGGAGAGAAAGAACGGCACTGAATGGATCTTTCTTCGCTGTTGAGATGGCAAAGGACCTCTGGCCGGTCCACCGCGAGCGCATGACCTTCGAATCGGCGCTGGCCCTGCCCCTCACAGTCGCGTCGGAGAAAGCCCAGTTCAAACCGATGGACGCCAGATGGCCCGCCTTCAAGACAAGCAGGAAGATGCGGGAAACATACAAGCGCGAGTATTTCCAGCCGGCGACAGTCGTAGAGAGGCACATGAATGACTTCAGTTACTCGGCATTCATGGAGTCCGCCGTAAATAGCCTGATCTCCCTGTGCCGCTCTCGCGGGATAACAGTTATCGTCATAATCCCTCCCGCTACAAAGGAGTTCACCGGACTCCTCAGGAACGGGTACCCCGACGGGTATAACCGCATCCTCTCATTCGCGGAATCGCTGAACGGCGATGGTGTCTACTCCTTCATAGTCGAGACTCCAGCTGATATCGGCGAACGTGAAAGGGGTTTCTTCATGGATTACGGCCATATGACCGAAGAGGGCGCAGCGAAATACACGAAGTGGCTCGTAAGACAGATGAAGGAAGCCGGCGCGATCTGACCTCAACGATACTGCCTCCCCCGCATGAATATGCGGGAGTAGATACCACTATTCACTTAAACACCCATAAAAACCGCACATTCATGCGGCTTATGTAACTATCCGATCCCGGTTAAAATCATGACAAGCGGCGAAAGGAAACAACGCTTTCCTTTCATCAAATACACTTCATGTTTTTGCGGGGGGTAGTAAATGACCAGATTTACTTCCATCTTCATCGTCCTTGCGCTGATCTGTGTTTCAGCCATCGGCTGTGGAGATGACGATCCGGCGGCGCCCAAGAAGGAAACGGCTACGACGGGCACAGTCGTTGTGAATGCC
>RCNF010000052.1_pt1 | contig 45694 bp, 35 predicted proteins | sample 2041311 | NCBI WGS metagenome assembly RCNF01 (sample SAMN09708228, study PRJNA481090) | Marine sediment metagenome, whole genome shotgun sequencing project. | biome: marine sediment; feature: ocean; material: sediment; isolation source: Sewage treatment plant 2 marine sediment (STP2) ...
TCTCGCCCGGCACTACCTGCCCGAGAACGATGACGAGCAACTCCTCAATGGCGTTGAGTTCGCCATGCGGTGCTTCGATCCGTGTCTCGCCTGCGCCACCCACACCGCCGGGAAAATGCCCATGATCGTCGAGATGCGGCGCGGAAATGAACTGGTCCGCACCATCCGGCGAGGGGCGGCATCATGATTGAGATCTCTGTCGACGAAAAGGGGTGTGTTGCCTGCTCTCTGTGCGCCGAGATCTGCCCCACGGATGTCTTTGTCTTCGACGAGGACAAGGGTGTTCCCGAAGTCGCCAAACCGGGCGAGTGCTTTGGTTGTCTGAGCTGCTCCGAGATCTGTCCACCCCACTGCATCATCCACAAGGGCGTCGATCTCGCAGAGAGTCACTACCACGACCCGTACGCGCTGCGTCTCGCAAACCGGCTCGCCGCCGATGTCGGCGGCCGGTTTCACGTGCCGTCGGACACCGCCTCGCAGGAGAACGCCGCCACCGACCTCGGAGTCCGTCTGCGTTCGATGGCCGAGGTCTTTAAGAGGACCATCGGGGGCTCGCTGCCCGCCGTCGGCACCATGGCCGGCCGCACGCTGGCCCGGCACCTGCCGCGCTACCGCGAACCAAAGGGAATCAACGAGGCCCTGGCGCTCGCCGAGAAGCAGTTCGCGCCGGCCTGGGAGTTCACGACGAACCGCGATGGCGATGCGCTGACGATTAATGTTGATCGCTGTTTTGTCCGCGAGACCTGTGAGCGCGAAGGTCAGGAGATCGGCGGCGAGATGTGCGTCCTCTTCTATAACTACCTTGCCGGCTATCTCGGTCAGATGGGCAAGGTGCGGCTGCGGCTCATGGACGCCGATCGCGGCGCCAGGTGCTGCTACACGGTGAAGATCTACGAGTGACGAAACCGGCTCGAATCGCTGTCCTCGGTATCGGTAACACCCTGGCCGGTGACGATGGCGTCGGGGTGCTCATCGCCGAGCGGCTCCGGCAGCGTTGGAAGGAAACTCGAGAGGTCCTCGTTGCGATCCTGCCCGGAGACCTCTTTTCCGTCGCCGACTTCCTCGGCGAGGCAGAGGAGTTCCTCTTCGTCGACGCTATCGCCGGCGACCGGGTCGGCGAGATCCGGGTTTTGGGCTCGGCCCAGCGCGCCTTTGCTGCGTCCCTCCACCAGACCGACATCGGCACCGTTATGGCGGCCCTCAGAACGCTCGAGATGGCCGATCCGTTTCCCGCATGGCAGGTCTGGGGGATCACCATCGAGACACCCGAGGAGCTCGGCGAGGGCTTGAGCCCCGAGATCGCTGCTGCTGCGGACGAACTCGAGGCGAAAATCGTGGAGTACGTGGAGGCGCTGCGGTCCGTGAACCCTTGACAGAACGTGGGCCGGGTGCCTGGCTCACTTTTCGCCGCAAAAAAGTGCCTGGCACCCCTCCCATCGCATTCCCGGAGCGAGTGATTCCTACCGCATCATCACCGCCGCAACCAGCCCCGCCGCGACCAGGCTGTTTGTCGCCAGGTTCCACGCGACATTGGCGCCGAGGGCGGGGATGGGCACCGGCTGACTGTTGTCACCGACGGCCCACTGGAGCGGTTTGAACAGGAGAAGCGAGGGGAGAATCCCGATCAAAGCGAGCGGGGGCAGCCAGCCGATGACAACCGCGATGGCGATGGACAGCGGTGTGGCGATGGCGGCGGCGGCATAGACCAGCGCGGCGGGTCGACGGCCGAGAAGGATCACGAGGTTTTTGCGCCCGCCCTTGCGGTCGGCCCCCTCGTCGGGGAACTCGTTGAGCAACAACAGGTTGAATGTCATGAAGAAAGCCGGGATCGAGGCGGCAATGGCGGCTCGACTCCAACTGCCGTCCTGGACCAGGGCGGTGCCGATGACCGCTCCGGCGCCGAGGCCGAACCCGGCGGCAATCTCACCGATCCCGATCCGAGCGAGGGCATCGGTGTAGGCCAGGACGCAGACCCCACCAACGATCATGATGGGAATCAGCGCGGTGCCGATGCGGGGGACGAACCAGATCCCGATCCCGAGACCGATCGCGGCGGACGCCAATCCGAAGATCAACGCGGTTTGTGAGCCCATTCCACCACCCGGTAGGGTGCCGCTGCCGCCGGAGAACGGGGTCCGTTCGGTTTCGAGGTCGATCCCCGTACGCATGTCGGACCACTCGTTGAGGATGTTGACCGCCATGTGCAGGACCACCAACCCGACGAGGGCCAGCATCGTGTGCAGCCATGAGAAGTGGCCGTCCCAGGCGGCAGACGCGGCGCCGCTCGCCACCAGAGTGGGTGGAAGCAGCAGAAAGGGGGCGCGTGCAACACCGGCAAAATCCTTGATCTCGGCCATGGGGTCCTCCCGGTGGCTATCGTACACAGTTTCCCCCAACCCCGGCCTTCTGGAATGCCTCTGGCGTCCCAGGAGCGAGTCATTGAGTGCTACGATGCCTCTGATGCTGCGTCACCGCCATCTGATCCCGCTCCTCGTCGCGGTTCTGGTGATCCAGAGCCTGGTGGCGGTGCTGCCTCACACCCACTGTTCGATGGTGGATGGTCAGGCTTGGCAGACATCCTCGCACATCGATGCGACCCACCACTGTCTCGCCTGTTCGGTGCATGTGCCGGTGGTCGAACCGACTGGCGAATTCAGCGGTGCGGCAGGGTCGACGATCACCATTCCGGTCTCGGCCGAGGCTGGATCGAGCGACGTTTTCTCCATCCTCTCAACCGCCAGTCCTCGCGGGCCACCGCGGATCGTTTGATCAGAACTTTATTCTGATCGCCGATCCACCGGTGTGAGCCTCGTGCTCACTCCCAACCCGCGAGGAGAACCGACCCATGTTGCAATCTGAAACCATGGCTGCGGCGGCGATGGCCGTGGTCCTGATCATGTTCGTGAGTGCTGGGCCTCTTCCAGCCGATGAGAAGGCGGTGCTTTCAGGATTCGTTCTCTCGGCCGGGGGCGAACCGGTTGGCGGGGCCGAAGTCAGCCTGCCCGAACTCCGACGTACGACTCTCACCGACGATGGAGGACACTTCAGCTTTGACTTACTGACGCCAGGCGAATACCTCATCGGCGTTTCCAGTCTGAGGGCGGGCGGCGTTGTCCGGCGAGTCGTGGTGACCGCAACTCCCTCGGAGCCCATCACCCTCACCCTCGACAAGCTGGTCCACTCCCAGGGCATCACGGTCACCGCTTCGGGAGTGGCTCGCGGCATCGGCGAGGTGGTCCAGCCAGTGGATGTCCTCGGTGGTGAAGACCTCGTTCTACGCAGACAGTCCACTCTCGGCGAAACCCTGGCCCAACAGCCCGGTGTGACCGCCAGCACCTATGGTCAGGGCTCGAGCCGGCCGGTGATTCGCGGCCTCGGCGCCGATCGAATCCGGATCCTGGAGAACGGTCTCGATACCGGTGATGTCTCTTCCATCGGACCCGATCACGCGGTGGCCATGGATCCTCTCGCTGCCGAACAGATCGAGGTCGTGCGAGGCCCGGCGGCGGTTCTGTGGGGGGCCAACGCCATCGGGGGTGTGGTCAACGTCCTCGATGGTCGGGTTCCCGACAAGCCCGCGACGGCGCCGATCGTAGCGGTGGTCGAACTCGAGTACGGGTCGAATGCGAACAAGAAGTCCGGCGCCGCCAAGCTCGACGGCGGAACCGGCCATTTCGCCTGGCATCTCGATGCCTATGCTCGTGACCAGGACGACTACTCCAGCCCGGCCGAACGACCGGGCCACGATGGTGAAGGGGAAACCGGCGCCGTCGAAAACTCCTGGGCCGATGCAAAGGGGGCGACCATTGGCGGATCGTATGTTGCCGATCGTGGGTTCATCGGCATTGCCATCGGCGGCTATGACACCGAATACGGCATCCCCGGTCATCACCATCACCACCACGAGGGCGAACCGGAACCGCCGAAGGAGGAACACGAGGACGAGACGGGTGTCTATGCCGACCTCGAGCAACGCCGGCTCGATCTCCACGGCCAGCTCGACGACCCCTTCCGTGGTTTTTCGTCCCTCAAGCTGTCGGCGGGTCTTCGTGATTACAACCACCGGGAGATGGAGGGCGATGAACTCGGCACCCGCTTTGACAATCAATGGACCGAGGCTCGGCTCGATTTCGGCAACGAGCGCTTCCTCGGATTCACCGGAACCCTGGGTCTGCAATACGTTGATCGCGAGTTCGCCGCCGCCGGTGAGGAGGCCTTTGTCGAACCCACCGACACCACCAAGCTGGGCGCCTATCTCTTTCAGCAGACGGCCGTCGATCCCGTCGGGTTTCAGTTCGGGCTGCGGTATGACAACCAGGACACCCGCTCGTCAGACCCGGGGTTGCCTGACCGCGACTTTCGGACGTGGACAGCGTCGGTGGGCGTGGTCTGGGACTTTTTCGAACACTGGGGTCTGACCGCCAGCCTCAATCGACCCGAACGATCGCCGACACCGGAGGAACTCTATGCCGATGGCCCGCACGTAGCCACCGGCGCCTATGAGATCGGCGATCCGGATCTCGACACCGAGGTCGGTCAGGGTGTCGAAGCCTCTCTGAGGGTCGAGTATCCACGCTTCGAGGCGACCCTCTCGGCCTTTGCATCGAGGTACTCGAACTTCATCAACCTGGCCGATACAGGCGATGAGATCGACGGATTGGAGGTCTTCCGGTTCTCCCAGGATGACGCAGAATTCACCGGTTTTGAGCTCCATGGTCACTTAGAAGTTCTTCACACCGGTGCCAACCATCTCCATTTCGGGTTCTCCTACGATCAGGTCAACGCCGATTTCCGTGACAACGGCGAGCCGCTACCGCGGATCCCGCCGCGCCGCGGCCGTTTGGCGCTGGTCTTCATGGGTGAACGCGTTGATGCCAGGATCGAGGGGTGGTGGGTCGGCGCTCAGAACCGGGTCTCGGAGCACGAGAGTCCGACCCCGGGTTACGCGATGCTCAACGCCAGTTTCAGCACCAGGATCTTCGCGGGTAACACGGTGCACGAGTTCATTCTGCGGGGCCGAAACTTAACCGATGAAGCAGCCTACAACCACGTCTCGTTCATCAAGTTCGCCGCACCGTTACCGGGTCGGGACATCGCGTTGATCTACCGCCTGCTGTTGTAGCAATTCGATGCAACCGGCTATTCGGCATCCTCGTGCGGTTCGATCTGAACCACCACGTCGGCCACCATGGGCCCGTGCTCGAGGAGATCGGTCTTGACCTGGCGGGCGATGGAGAAACCATCGGCCACACTGAGGTCGGCATCGACCTCGATATGGATGTCCACCGCGAGTTCGGAGCCGATATAGCGGGTGCGCAATGCGTGGACGGCTCGAACGCCGTCGACATCGAAAGCGAGCCGCTCCAGTTTGCTGCGGTGGGCCTTGGGTGCGCCGGCGTCGACGAGCTGGTCGAGGGCTGGCCGGATGATCCGGAAAGCCGCGTGGAGAACAAAGATCGCGACGACCAGCGCGCCGATCTGGTCGACGACCGCAAGCCGGTGATCGACCATGGAGACCGAAACCGCGATCGCTACCGGTACCGAGGAAAGGGCATCGGTTCGGTGGTGCCAGGCATTGGCGATGAGCGCCGGTGATCCGATCGCCGTGCCGACCCTGGCGGTCCAGCGATACAGCGCTTCCTTGATGACGATGGAAAGCAGCGCCGCAAGGAGAGCGATGATGGATGGGGGGTGGGATGGTTTTCCGAACGACGTGATTGCATCCCAGCCGATGCCGACGGCGGCCGTCGCCACGGTGAGGCCGATAAAGACGGTGATCAGAGTCTCGAATCTTCGATGGCCGTGCGGGTGTTGCTCATCGGCCGGGGCCGACCAGTAACGAACTCCGAAGATCAGTGCGACATCCGTGACGGTGTCGGAGAGACTGTGAATCGCGTCGGCCACAACCGCCTGGCTGTTTCCCAGCAGACCCGCCGCCAGCTTTACTGCAGCGAGGATCAGGTTGGTGATCAACCCGGCCCAGCCGACGATTCTCACCTGGGAAACCCTGGATTCCATGGTTGCGGTTTCCATGGTTGAGATCATAACATGATGCATATCTTAGTAACTATTCTCAAAATCATATAGATCATCGACATCAGAGATTGGGTCAGGGCAGGTGTCTGATGTGGATCTCGTCGCCGACTCGAAGCTTCCCCGTTCCATGGTGTACCAGGTTCTGTCCGAAGCACACCTTGCCATCAATCGTGCGATACCCGGCGAGGGTGCGCAGCGGTTCTGATGACCGCGATCCGCTCTCCTGATCGGTGGTGATCACGATACAGCGGGCGCACGGTTTCGCGATCCGAAAACCCACCTCGGCGATGGTGATCTCGTTCCATTGGTCTTCGCCGTGAGGTTCGCAGCCATCGGCGACGATGTTGGCCCGAAACCGATCGGCGGGCACCGGTTCGACGAGGCGACGGTTGAGCTCATCGACCGAGGACTGTGAGATCAGAAGAAAGGGGAAGCCATCGGCAAACGCAACCCGGTCACCTTGGTCGGCATAGCGCGTATCAACCTGGCGGAAACCCGCGTCCGGTTGTCGCACCAACTCACACGGGGAACCGAGGAACGACGAGAACCACTCGGCCGCCTCGGGACCCGCGCTCACGGCCCCACAACGATCATTCCAGACCGTGACCGATCGCTCATCGTCAGCCCGCTCGCCGACAGCGATTTCAAGGCGGGATCGGCCGCTGGCTTCGAGGATCAGATGCTCGCCTTCGATCCGGGTGCTGACTCCGGCCAGAACCGGGCTCGACCGTTGACTGAGAAAGCCCCCATCGGGAGTGACCACCATCCATTGGCGATCAAATCGGAAACCGGTCGGCACGACCTCGGCGTTCTCCACGCTGATCCCCCGGCACGATTTGACCGGGTAGATGTGAAGAGATCGGACCGTGATCATTCGGGTTGCGAAGCCGTTTCCGGTGCGACTTCTTCAGGTCCTTCGGTGTTACCTTCGCTATCGCTATCGCTATCGCTATCGCTTTCGGTTTCGGTCCCGGCTCCGGTCTCGGCCCCGGACTCGGCTGCGGTCTCGGTCTCGGTTTCGGACTCGGACACGGACTCGGACTCGGGCGCGGGGTTGTCGTCCACGATGCGGTCAAAGACATAGCCGCCCTTGACCGCGCCCCAGACCTGGCTCCCATCGTCGGCAAAACCACGGTCCCAGCTGACGATGCCATCCGGTGTGACGATGACCTCCGAGGTGGCATATGCGGCCCCACGCAGGGTGCCGGCACACAGCGATGCGAGGGTCGAGCCGATAAAGCTGTCGCCGCGACGGCGGAGCAGGATGGCGCAGCCGTCGCGCTCCTCGAGATCATCCGGCGAGAGCTCAGCCAGGGGATCGTCCGAAATCCAGACCCCGATGACGGCGCCGGGATCGGGCAGGGTGAAGACCTGGGTCTCGAAGAGCCCGGGAACGAGCTCCACGAGACGAAAGACGCGCTGCCGATATGGACGGTGCGGCTCTTCGCTGACCGCCTGCTCGAGATAGAGCCAACGCCCGTCGGAGCGGTCGGTCCAGATCGGAGCCATGTGAAGACTGACGGCGAAGAAATCCGGGTCCTCGGCGGCCTGGACGGCGCTGGAGAACGTCCCGGCCATCCACGACGCCAGATCATCGAGATCAGTTGATTCGTTTTCGCCGGCGCGGACGATCGGCGCGAGCAAAAAGATCCCTGCGGCGACAATGAGGCCGAGGGTTCTAGCGTGGTTGCGGCGCGAACTGGTCATGTCATCGGTGCTCCGACTTCTGTGCTGTCGATGCCCTGACCCGGTCCACCGTCCCGTCGGTGGTGGTGCGGGCAGGATAGGTTCCGAGCACTCGCAGGTAAGGGCAGGTGCGGCGGAGCTCGGCAACCGCCATTGAAGCTGCATCATTTTGGAGCGCGCCCTCGAGATCGACATAGAAGAGATACTCCCAGGGCCGGCGGGGAACCGGGCGCGACTCGAGTTTGCTCAGGCTGAGGCCGTGTTCGGCGAGGACATTGAGGCACTCGGCCAGGGCTCCCTGATGGTGCCGGGTCGTAAAGACCAACGAGGTCTTGGCGGGAATCCGCGGGTCGATGTCGATCTCGATACCGGAGATGACGACAAAGCGGGTCCAGTTCTCATCCTGGTCGGCGATGCCCGGGGCGAGAACCTCGAGTTCGTACACCTCGGCCGCCTCCTCGCTCGAAATGGCCGCCTGGGTCGGGTCCCCCAGCCGGGAGACTTCCTGAGCCGCCGCAGCGGTGTCGATAAAGGCGACCTGTTCGACCCGATCGAGCGAGGCGAGGAAATTGGCGCACTGGATGAGTCCCTGAGGGTGGGAGAGCACCCTTCGGATGTCTTTGACCGAGGTGCCCGGGAGTCCGGCCAGACAGTGCCGCACCTGGAGAATCTCCTCGCCGACAATCCGCAGCGAAGTGGCTCGAAGAAGATCGTAGACCTGGTTGATGGACCCGGCGGTGGTGTTCTCGATGGGCAGCACGGCATAGCCGACCTTGCCGGTTTCGGCGAGCTCGAGGGCCTCGGCAAAGGTCTCGGTGCCCATGAACTCGATTTCGGCCGATCGCGCGGCGAAGTACTTGCGCGCGGCCATGTGGGAGTAGGCGCCGATGGTGCCTTGGAACGAAGCCCGCAGGGCGGCGCCGATCGAACGCTCGATCTGATCACGGTGGAGCAGGGCCTCCTCCTGAGCTTTGAGCGACATGGCGATGACCTCGCGGAAGATCTCCTGAACCCGGAACTGGTCGATGCCGAGCTCCCTTGCGAGGCCCTCGATCCGAGTGAGGAGTTCCGACTCACGGTCGTGGTCGCGCAAAAAGCTCAGGCCGTCCGCCTTGATCTTTGCGATCTCAGCCACGGTCTCCAACCGTTGAGACAGGAGTTCAACGATGTGGCGGTCAACACGATCCAAAATCCGACGGGCGTCGGTCAAGTCAGCCATCGAGGTATTGTAGCTGTTGTTACCAGAACCGAATCCGAGGAATTCCGTTTCCCAGGGCGGAGGAGATCATGAAAAAGTTCCGCATTTCGATCGCGACTGCTCTCGTACTCGCGGCCTTCGCACCTTTGGTCTTGGGGGCCGGCGCAGCATCGAAGAGCGAATCCAAATCGCTGTCCATCTCCGAGAGCAAGGACGGAGCCGGTCTGGTGGTCGCCATGTCGGAGGCGTTCGCCCGGTCGTTGCTCGAAGGGATGGTGGGCGCCGATCTCAAGTGTGGTTCAGATATCGACGGTGACTTTGCCGCCATGCTTCGCAAGCTCGATCGTGGTGGGCGGGGCTCTCGCGCCACCATCCGAGGTGAAGACGGAGTGATCACCGCTCGCCGCTCGGGCCGCAGCCTCAAAATCAATCTCGATGACGCCGATGGTGAGGGCGGTTTCCGGGTCAAGATGCCCTGGGCCGTGGCCGAGTGCCTCCTCGACGGTTCGGCTACCCTCAGCGCCAAGGACGCCGCTTCGATCAGGGTCAAGCTCGTCGGTTCCGAGGGCGGAAGCTTCGAATTCAAGATCGACTGAGTCGGGGTTGTGTTTTAAGGAACCACCGCACTCCACCCGTTGGTGTCGCCGTTTTCAAAACCGTCCGCAAAGAGGAAACAAGTGTCGACATCGAGACCGATGATGGCGGCGATCTCGCCGGCTCCGAAGTCGAGATCGGCCTGGATGAAGAACCGCCCGTCGTCAGCAAGGGCGAAATTGTGGACGAGTCCGGCGGGAAGATCGGAGACGGTCGCGTCGCCGGTACCGTTGCCGTCGAGATCGACATCGTCGCCGGTGGACAGAACCAGTCTGCCGGTTCCCTGGAGATCAGAGGCGTCGCAGGCAAAGAAGAGGTGTTCGACGCTTCCGCTGCCGAAACCGAAGACGGCCTTCCCGAGATTGTTGATCCCGGCCCCCCGGGCGGAAAAGCCCGGGTCGAGGGTCACGCCATCCACGGTGTCACCCTCACGCAGGATGATGGCGCCGTTGTAGGCAATGAACTCGTCCGTAGCGGTGTCCCCGTCGGTGTCGCCGGTGAACAGGTAAGCCCCTGAGTCGTTGATCGAGACAAAATCGAAGTTGTCCCAGTTGTCGATGCCGGAGCCGTTGGGATCGCCCTCGCGGGCGACGAGGCTGCCATCGACATAGAGGAAGCCATCCGTACCGGTCGACCCGACCATGTCCAGCGGGTGGATGTGGTGGCTGCCGTTGTCCGACAGGTCATAGTCGAAATCGATCCCGCTGGTGTCAACGATCTGACCACCGATGGAGTCACCTGTTTTGATGATGATCGCGGTGGTGCTGGGCGCTCCATCGGAACTGGTGTAGAGGATGCGGCCGACCGAGGAGGTGCCCCCTGCGGCGTCGCCGTGTCCGGCGATCCAGTAGGCCTGCCCCGAGGGGATCATGGTCGGTCGGCTGTGAAAGGTCGAGACCGTGCCGGTGGGCATGCCGGGCGCCTGAACGTTTTCGACGGCGAGCAGGCCGACATCGGTCCACACGCTGTCGCTGCCATCGGTGGACGGGCTGTAGATGAACTCGCCGAGGTTGCCGATCCCCATGGTGAACTCGGCTCCCGTCAATACGGCCGGCAGTCCATCGCTGCTCACCCAGGTTGCGCCTGCACTGAAGAACACGAAATTCTCGGCTGCGTTGGCGGTGAAGCCGGGATCTCCGGCGCCGTTGACAAAGGGCTGGTTGAGGGTCGTCACCACTCCGGTCACTCCCGGGGTGGTGTCACCCTCGGCGAGCACCAAAGTCGCCGCGACGATTGCGCCTTCAGGAAATTGCGGCGTCGTCCCGTCGTTGGTGCCCACCACGGGTGTGTCCTCGAGTCCGGCGCGATCGAGTTCGGCGGGCTGCGGAGGTTCTCCGCTCACTGGGGGTAGTGCAACCACCCACAGAATCAGCAGTGTGATCGACAGGAATAGACGTCGTTTCATATGTGCCTCCTCGCGGAATCTCCGCCGGTTGTCTTCGGGTCCAGGGTCGGCTATCCGCTAGTCTGCCACGGACGTAGCCGGGGCGCCTGCCGATTTCATGGACGATTGCGATCCTCGAGTCAGGCCGGCAGGCCACCCTCTCCCGTGAACCACTCAGGTCCGGCGGCGAGGAGGTTGCCGGCGTCGATCGCGGACACGGGCCTCGAAAACCAGAATCCCTGGCCGTGCGGGCAGGCCATCTGACGCAGGCGGTCGGCCTGCTCGGCGGTTTCGACGCCTTCTGCGACGACACCGATCCCGAGATTGGCCGCGAGCCCGAGAATGGTTTCGACAATGGCGCGAGAGTCTGAGCCCTGACCGAGACGGCTGACAAAGGAGCGGTCGATCTTGAGCTCGTCGTAGTGGAAGCGCTGGAGATAGCTCAACGACGAGTATCCGGTGCCGAAGTCGTCGATGGAGAGTTGGATCCCGAGGGCCCGCAACTGTTGGAGGTTGTCCAACGCGGTATCGACGTGTTCGAGGACGACATTTTCGGTGACCTCGAGGCGGAGACTCTCAGGCGGTAGCTTGGTGGCTTCGAGAATTCCCATCAATCGTTCGACGATTCCCCGTTTCAGGAAGAGTTTGCCCGAGACATTGACGCTGATGAAAAGCGGTGGGTCGATGGGAAACCGCTCCTGCCATTGGTGCGCCTGGCCGCAGCTCTCCTCGAGGACCCACCAACCGAGGGGGACGATGAGGCCGGTCTCCTCGGCGATGGCGATAAAGCTGTTCGGCGAGACGATGCCGCGTTCGGGGTGCATCCACCGTACGAGAGCCTCAAAACCCACGATACGACCGCTCTTGAGATCGACGATGGGCTGGTAGTGCATGGCGAATTCATTGTTCTGAACGGCGAGACGGAGCTCGGTTTCGAGCTTGAGCAGTGCGACGGCACTCTGGTGCATGTTCCGGTCGAAGACCTCGTACCTGGCCTTGCCCGCGGCTTTGGCGCGGTACATGGCGATGTCGGCGTCACGCATGATCTCATCGGGGGTGCGGTAACCGGTGGCGCTGTGGGCGATGCCGATCGAGGCGGTGACAAAGACCTCATGGCCGTCGATGGAGAAGGTCATCCCGAGCAGTTCCTGGATCCGCTCGGCGACATGGATCGCTCCCGGGATGTCGTTGATCCGATTCAAAAGAATCGCGAACTCATCGCCGCCGATGCGGGCGACGGTGTCGCCCGGCCGGAGGTAGTGTTCGAGGCGTTGCGCAATGCCTTTGAGCAGCTTGTCGCCGAGAGGGTGACCGAGACTGTCGTTGACGTTCTTGAAACGGTCGAGGTCGAAGAATAAAACCGCGAACTGGTTCTCGGGAGTGCGTTCGTAATCGGCCATGGAACACGCCAGACGATCCATGAACAGCACCCGGTTGGCGAGACAGGTGAGATCATCGTGGAGGGCATCGTGCTGGAGCTTTTCCTCCGCAACCTTACGGGCGGTGATGTCCGATTGCGACCCCGCCATCCGGGACGGCCGGCCGTCGGCGCCTCGAACCGCCAGTCCCCGGGTCAGAACCCAGAGCCATCTCCCATTCGCCGATTTCATCCGGTGCTCGAGGCGGAAGTGCTCGGTCTCGCCATCGAGGTGTGAGGTGAGTTTGCGTCGAAACGCCGGTTCGTCGTCGGGATGAATCCGTTCGAACCACTCGCGCGGGCTCGGGCCGACCTCGAACTCCGAGTTGCCGAGCATCTTCTTCCACCGGGGAGAGAAGTAGACTGTGTCCGACCGGAGATCCCAGTCAAAGACACCGTCATTGGCGCCCTGGACAGCGAGGGCATAGCGTTCCTCGCTGTCGCGGAGGGCATCGTCGGCGGTCTGGCGAGCGATGGCGTAGCGGATCGAGCGCACCAACAACCGAGTGTCGACTTCGCGTTTAACGAGGTAGTCCTGGGCTCCTTCGCGGACCGCACGGGCCGCGAGTTCGTCGTCATCGAGACTCGTGAGGACGATCACCGGGACTCTCGGGTCGGCCTCGTGGATACTGAGGAAGGTATCCAAGCCAAAGCTGTCGGGCAGCGAAAAATCGAGCAAGACCACGTCGAAACGGTCTTGTTTCAGGTGGGTGACACCCTTGCCGAGCCGGTCTTCGTGGGAGACCACGAAGCTGGACTCGGTTGCCTTGCCGAGCAAAACCTGGATGAGTCGGGCGTCATCGGGACTGTCCTCCACAAGGAGCACCCGGATACGTGGGTGTTGGCTCATGTGGTCGTCCTTCCGGTGTCGCAGTCAATTGAGGAGCCGTAGACGCTCCCCCCTCGATGCGATCGAAGTCGCTCAGTCTGCTGCCTCATCTTCCCCTCCAGAACGTTTTGGCAACGTAAAGACAAAAGTCGAGCCACGGTGTTGTTGGCTCTCGACCCAGATCCGGCCACCGTGGCGTTCGACGATTCGTTTGCAGATGGCGAGACCGATTCCAGTCCCGGGGTATTCGTCCTGGGTGTGGAGACGCTGGAACATCACAAAGATCCGCTCAGCGGTGTTGGGCTCCATGCCGATTCCATTGTCGCGCACCGACACCTGCCAGTCACCGTTTTTTCGGGCGGCGCTGATGTGAATACGCGGCGGGCGAGGGCCGACGAACTTGATGGCGTTGCTCAGCAGGTTGTGCAGCAACTGATGCAGCTGTTTACCATCGGCGATCACCGTCGGCAGATCGTCGTGGGTGATGGTGGCTTTGGCTGTAGCGATCTCCTCTTCGAGCTCACCCACGACACTGGCGAGAATCGAGGAAAGATCGACCGCGCCGAAATCACCGCCCCGAGTGTCAACGCGGGCATATCCCAACACGGCATCGACCATCTCCTGCATCCGGTCAGCCCCGCGGACGACGCGATCGAGATAGTCCCTGGACTCGCCATCGAGTTTGTCGCCGACCGAGGTTTCGAGGAGTTCGAGATAGCTCGAGACCATCCCCAAAGGCTGTTGCAGATCGTGCGAAACCACGTATGCGAATTGTTCGAGTTCGGCGTTGGACCGGGCGAGGGCCTGCGATCGACGCGCGAGCTCGAACTGGGCGGCGTGGAACTCGTCGGTCTCCTCGATGATGCTCTGGATCTGACGGACACCGGTCGGCCCGTCCTCAACGGCCCAAGACGAGATCCGAACCCACATCAGGGTGCGATCGGTTCGCTGGAGCTGCACATCGAGATTGCCGATGGTGAGCGATTCCTCAAGTTGGGAGCGCCAATTCGACGCCGCCGTGGGCTGGGCAAAAAACTCGGTGAAGGACCGCCGGCTCATGGCTTCCGGGCTGGCAAGTCCGAGCATGGCCGCAAACGCCGGGTTGGCCTCGAGGATCTCACCGCTCGGGGTCGAAACCACGACGCCGACCGGTAGTCCTTCGACAAGACGTCGATATGGTGCGTCCTTGGCCGTGGCGAGAGCACGTCGGCGGGCGCGGAAGAGGGCGGCACGAACCGCCGACGGCAGCTCGACAAAGCCCTCGCTGGATTTTGGGACATAGCCGTCGACGTGGAGCCGGAGGGCGTCATTCCAAAGTTCAGTTCCCGCCGAGGCGGTGAAGAGGATGATAGGGCAGTCGGGGCGGAGATCCCGAATCAGCTCGATGACTTCGAGGCTGTCACTCCACTCGAGATCCGCCTCCGCGATAACCAGACCGAAGAGACCGGCCGCAATCGCGGCGGAGAATTCGGCGGCGGAGCTGACTTGATCGATATCGACGTGATCGAACTCGCCGGACAAGACCACTGAAGCGAGTTCCCGGTCGCCCTCGCGGTCATCGATCAATAAAATTCGTGGAAGGCTGCTCATGTCCCCCGTGCCGGGCCTGTTGATCGGTTGAATCTGCGATCTGTCACCGGCCCTCCTCGGTGAAAATCATTCCGTGATCCCGATCACATGCTCTGATGCGCGAATTATAACATGAGGGCCGTCTTCAGTCGGGGTAGCTATGGCCAAGTAGTTGATTTCAGGAGGCTCATCTCAATATGAGGATATTCGTTTTCCGGTGATTAGGTGTCGAGAGCCATCGATCTGGGAGGGGGTGGTTCTCTCACCTTGGAAAAAGATACGAGCCGACGGTTTCAGAATGCCGCGTCCTTTTTGATCGCAAGCCTGAGCGTTTTTGCCAAATCAGAGAGCCGATAGGGCTTGACGGCCACCCCGGAGAATCCATGCTCGCGGTAGTTGGCCATCACCGGGTCGGTCGAATACCCACTCGAGACGATCGCCTTGACCCCGGGGTCGATGGCGAGCAACCGCGTCATGGTCTCGCGCCCGCCGACGCCCTCGGGGACCGTCAGGTCAAGAACCACCGCGTCGTAGGGGTAGCCTTCCTCCATGGCCTGGGTGTAGAGCGTGATGGCTTCTGAGCCGTCGGCGGCCGTGCCGACCTCGTAGCCGATGGTCTCGAGAAGCTCTGCCGCCGCCGAACGAACCGCCTCGTCGTCGTCCATGATCAACAGCCGGCCGTGGCCGTGCATGGATTCCTCGCCGCCGCCGATTCCCTTTACGTGTTCTGCTTCGGATGCGGGTACATAGACCGAAAACCTCGAACCCTGGTCCGGCTGCGAATGCACGACGATGGCGCCGCCGTGGCTGCGGACGATGGAGAACGCCGTCGCGAGGCCCAGACCACTGCCGCCCTTCTTGGTGGTGAAGAAGGGGTCGAAGATGCTCTCGAGTTCTTCTTCCGGGATACCACAGCCGGTGTCGACGATCTCGATCCGGAGGTATCGACCGGCCTCGAGAGTCGGCACATCGCCCTCGACGAGGTGAAGGTTATCGCTGGTGACGGATACCGTGCCGCCCTGGGGCATGGCCTGAATGGCGTTGGCGACCAGGTTCTGGACCACCTGGGAGATCTGTCCCTCGTCGACCTCGACCGGCCAGAGCTCGGGGTTGGATCGACAGTCGTAGTGGCAGTTGCCGCCGCGGGCCGCGGTCGCCGTGGCCTCTTCGATCAACCGACCGATGGAGGCGACCTTTCGGATCGGGCGCCCGCCCTTCGAGAAGGTCAGCAGCTGTTGCGTCAGGCTTGTGGCGCGAAGGCAGACCTCTTCGGCCTCGTTGAGTCGGCGCAGCGTTTCCTGCGAGGCCGCGGCGGATCTCTTCGCCAGGCTGATGTTGCTCAGGATCGCCATGAGCATATTGTTGAAATCGTGGGCGATGCCTCCCGCGAGCACTCCGAGGCTCTCGAGCTTTTGACCCTGTTGCAGCTGGAATGCCAACCGGCGGCGGTCCTCTTCGGCTCGGTTCCGATCGGAGACATCCATGGCGATGCCCTCGATGAGTTCGCCGCTATCGTTGCCGTCATCGATCCGTCCGGCGTTGAGGAGAATCGTCACCGACTCCCCATCCCGCGTGATCATGGTGAATTCGCGATTGTGGACCTCACGTTTGAAGGTGAGTTCCTGTAAAAAGAGCTGAATCTCCTCGGGGGTGGTGGCGAGATCGGCGATGGACCGCCCACTGAGATCGTCGGTGTCGTTGTAGCCGAGCATGGCGGCGAACGCCCGATTGGTGGTGCTGATGGTTCCGTTGAGATCGGTTTGAAAGACCCCGGCGAGATTGCGTTCAAAGAGAAGACGATAGCGTTCCATGCTTCGCAGGAGCGCCGCATCTGCTCGCTGTCGATCATGGATCTCCCGTCGTTTCGTGAGAACCCGATGCCATCCTGCGCCAGCCATGATCGCGAGCAGGATGACGCCGATGATCAGCGAATTGCGCCACAGGCTGTTGTGGCGTAGAGCCAGCGCCTGGAGCTCGTTGTTCTTCCTCAGCAGTTCGATTTCGGTGTTTCTCTCCCTCGCCTCGAACTCTGCCTGGAACTCTCCGAATTCGCTGAGGACTTCGGATTTGACGAGCTCCCCTTCGATCTCACGGGCGAGGGTCTGGTACTCCATCGCCACTCTTGTGTCGCCGGCGGCGATCTGCGCAACGATCATGGCATCGAGGGCCGCGACTTCGCGACCCTTCATCCCAAGCTCTCGAGCGAGTTCGAGACTCTCGGAGGCCGCGGCGATCGCAGTCGCGTTCCGTCCGAGTGAGGCGAGGATCTCGGCTTTGATGGCCAGACAGGCGACGATCTCGGGATCGAGATCCAGACGCCTGACGATCTCGAGGGCCTGCCCTATATGGCCGAGCGCTTCGCGATCACGATCCACGGCGTGGAGGGCTGCAGCGAGACTGCGGTGGGACAAGGCGATACGAAGTTCGCTGCCCTCGGCCAGACGCAGCTTCAGCGCCTCATCGTGGATATCGATGGCCTCATCGGAGTTGCCCTGGAGGTGTTTGATGTCGCCGATGTTGGACAAGATATCGGCGACACCGTTGGTCTCTCCGAGTTCGGCTTTGATGATTCGCGCGCGTTGAAAATACTCAAGGGCGGGTTCGTGATCTCCCAGATACATGTGGGCGACGCCGATGTTGTTGAGCAGGATCGCCTCGGCGTTCCTGTCGCCCGCCTTTTCCCTTCCCTCGAGGGCACGTGATGAGGTTTCAATGGCGTCGTCGAATTCGCCCTGATGGAGATGGACCGCGGCCTGGATATTTTGAAACAACCATGAACGATCGGGGTCGCTGGCAACGCTCGGCAGCGCGAGCGCCTCGCGGCAGGCGGCTTCGCTGCCGGCGAAATCGCCGAGGTGGAAGCTGGCACGAGCCAGATCGGCGAGGCTCCGGGATTGAATATCTTCCCTCCCGGTCTGGCCCGCGAGATCGGCCGCGGCGCGCAGCTCGACCACCGCTTTGTTGAATTGCTCGTTGACCCGGAGAGCCCGGCCGATTCCGCTCCGAACTTCAGCAGCGAGGATCGGTTGATCTTTGCCCGGGTGGGTGGCGAGGACCTGCCGGGCGAGTTGGATGTAGCCGGTCGGATCGTCTTCCGGAGAGAGGGCGCGAAGTTGAGCGAGGCTGTCATCCGAGGTCAAGCTCGGAACCACCGCTTCCGGCTGGTCGTCAGCTTGCTGGGGCCCGGCAGCGATGAACCCGACCGGCGCCAGGGTGACGATAAAACAACTCACCCAAAGAACGAAAAAGAGCGTCCGGCGAGCCCGGGCTCTGCTTCGGCTCTTTTTTCTTCGGGTCATGCTGCTGCCCCCTTTAACTGCGCTACTACTCAGTGTATCGCACATCAAACGGCGCGGGCGGTCTGCGCCGGACTGATGAAAACTCATCCGGTGTAGACTGAAGGCCCGATTTGGAGGTGCCATGGCCATCGATCCGAAACTGCTTGAGATTCTCGTCTGTCCGGTTGACAAGACACCGCTCGAGGTCGTTGAGTTGCCCCACGAGATCCGCGCGCGATTGGTTGAGAAGTACCGTAAGCAGTTCAAGGATGAAGATCCCGTTGTTGAGATCGGTCTGGCTTCTCCTGCGGGACGGGTGTATCCGGTGGTGTCCGGGATACCCGTGATGCTCGCCGACGAAGCGCTGTCCCGCGCCGAGATCGACGGCTGAGAATCGCCCATGGCATTTTTCTTGGTTTGACTGTCAGAGTTGGGAAAAGGACCGCCGGGGTCATGACGTGAACGACCGAATATTCAGTCCGTCAGCCCTCATCGCCGAGGTCAACTCGCTGCTCGAAAGCGGGTTCTCGGGAATTTCGGTTGAGGGCGAGGTCACCAACGCCAGCACCTCCGGGCGGGGCCATATCTATTTCACCCTTAAAGACGACCTGGCGAATCTCGACTGTGTGATGTGGGCGTCGCGCGCCGGCAAACTCAAGTTCGATCTCGAGGATGGCCTCGCGGTTCGGGCTCGCGGCTCGCTCACCATCTACCGCCAGCGCGGTCGATTCCAACTCGTGGTGACTGCCCTCGAACCACAAGGAATCGGCGCCCTCCAACTCGCCTTCGAGCAGCTTAAAAAGCGGCTCGACGCCGAGGGGCTCTTCTCGCCGGAGCGCAAACGGCCCATGCCGGCGTTGCCCAATCGAGTCGGTATCGTGACATCGGCCACCGGGGCCGCCCTACAGGACATGCTCAAGGTCTTGCGGCGCCTGCCCCACCTCAAGGTGGTGGTTGCCCCGACGCCGGTGCAGGGCGATGGTGCGGCCGAAGAGATTGCCGACGCCATCAATCGTCTCGCCGCCAGCGGTTTTGTCGACGTGATCATCGTCGGTCGCGGCGGTGGAAGCCTCGAAGACCTTTGGGCATTCAACGAAGAACCCGTGGCGCGAGCCATAGCGGCGTGTCCGGTGCCGGTCATCTCCGGGGTCGGCCACGAAGTGGATTTCACCATTGCAGACTTTGTCGCCGATATGAGAGCGGCCACCCCGACCCAGGCGGCGGAGCTTGTCGCGAGTCGGCTCGAGGAGCAGGATCGTCGCCTCAGCGGTGCCGTCGCCGCTCTCGACCGCGATCTCCGCCGACACCTGGCCATGGCGCGTTCGCGTCTCGGCGGTCTCGAAGGCTCCCGCGGTCTCGCCCGGGTGCCGCAGCGAGTCCGGGTGTTGAAAGATCGCCTGGATCGGACCCGGCGGTTGGGACCGGCGCTGCGCGGGATGACCGACCGCATGCGGGCCCGACTCATCCGGGCCGAGGCGGTGCTCGCCCGGGTGCCGGCCAGGATCGCCGCGGGAGGCCACCGCCGGTTGCTCGCCAGCCGGCGCGAACAGATGGCGCAACTCATCCGGTCGAGGCTCCAGCAGTCGGCTGGCGAGCTTGCCGCCAAGCGGCGGGCCCTCGAGAATCTCAGCCCGAAACGAGTTCTCGAGCGTGGTTACTCCATCACCACCATCAAGGGAACGCAGAAACCGATCAAGGATCCGGTCGAGGTTCGAACCGGTCAGATCCTGCTGACTCGGCTTGCCGGCGGAGAAATCCGTTCGTTGGTGGCCGATCGTCCACAACGCCGGCAACCGGGCGCCGCCCCTGCCGAAAACCAACGGTCGCTCTTTGGCGACTCCACCGACCAACCGGGAGACCGAGATGGCACCGAGTAAAGATTCAGATCAGGATGAACGTTTCGAGGATCAACTCGAGCGACTTGAAGAAATCGTCGCCAGTTTAGAGGACGAGACTGTGGGCCTCGAGGAGGCCCTCGGGCTCTTCGAGGATGGGATGAAGCTGGCCAAGAGCTGCCGCGCCCGTCTCGAGGAGGTCGAGGACCGGGTGCGCCAACTGCTCGAGACCGAGGAGGGCGACGAACCCGCGACCGCACCCCTGGAGGGTGACGGCGGGAGCGACCCCGATGAGGAACCGGTCTGGTGATCCACCACATCCTCGATCCGGAACGCGAGGCCGTGGAATTGGCCCTGGCGCGGTTGTTACCCGTGGATGTCTGGCCCGAGCGGCTCCATCGCGCCATGGCGCACGCTGTGTTTGCGGGCGGCAAGAGGATCCGGCCGATCCTGGCGCGGCTCGCCAACCGGGCCGCCGGGTCCGACCCCGATGCCATCACCGAAGCGGCGTGCGCCCTCGAGTTGATCCACACCTACTCCTTGATCCACGACGATCTGCCGGCCTTTGACGACGATGTCCTGAGGCGCGGCAAGCCGACGGTCCACGTCGCCTTCGATGAGGCCACGGCCATCCTTGCCGGGGATGCACTGCTCACCGAAGGGTTGCTTGTGCTGGCCCGATATCCCCTCGGGCCCGCATGGGCGGTTCAACGCGCCGATGCAGTTGAGCTCGTGGCTGAAGCGGTTTCGGCGCGGGGGATGGTCGGCGGTCAGATGGAAGACCTCGAGGCCACCGGTCAGGTGGAGGAGATCCGGGAGGAAGACCCGAAGCTGAGGCTCGACCGCATCCATCGCGCCAAGACCGGCTGTCTTTTGGCGGCCTCGGTGGAGCTCGGAGCAGTCCTGGCCGGGGTCAGCGAGGATGAGAGAAGGACATTCGCCGACTTCGGCGCCGGGCTCGGCCTCGTGTTTCAGATTGCCGATGACATTCTCGACGCCACCGCTTCGGTCCAGGATCTCGGGAAGTCCCCGGGGAAAGACGCCGAGGCCGGCAAACTCACCTATGTCACGCTCTATGGTCTCGAGAACGCCCGAGGGCGTCTCGACGATCTCGAGGAACGATTGGTGGGTCAGGCCGCCGGGATCGAAGGGCCGGATGGCGATCTCGCCGCCATCGCCCAATATGTCGCGCGAAGGCGGAACTGAGGCAGCACGGGTCTCTTGCTACGAGGGTTCGTCTGCCGGTTGCTGTGTTTTCTCTTCGAGTACCGGGGATTCGCCGTGTCTGAGCAGAATTTTTGCTTTGTCGGAAATGCCGGCACCGCCCGGCACCTGGCGAACCAGGGCCACCAGACCAAAGATCGAAGTGAGGGCAAAGCTCAGCGCGTGCGCTGCCACCGCAAAGGCCAGTGAGTCGGCCGATGGGACGCCGCAGAGCGCGAGGGCGCCCACCAGTGAGGCTTCATAGATCCCGAGGGCTCCAGGTGAGGACGGCAACGCGATGCCGAAGGACAGCACCCCGACGCCGAAGGCGACCCAGGACAGAGGCGCACCGGGGATGAATGCGCGGAGCACGAGGAGGAAGAAGGCCAAACCCAGCGTCCAGCTCAGGCCGAGCCAGAGGGCTCCCCGGAGCAGGCGGCTCGGTCTGGCGAGACCATCGAAGGCGTCGGCGACAATCGGCGGCAGCCGGGCGATCCTGGGCCAACGGGCGAGTTTCACCTCAAACCACGCGGCAATGGTCTTGCGATGGCGGGCGACCACGATGAGCACAACCATTCCCACAAAGGCGACGAGGGCAGCAGTGACAGGCGTCGCCCACCCGGCGTCGACGCCCACCGCAGGCAGGGCGGCGATGAGAATAGTCGCCGCGAACCCGACGTCCAGGAGTCGTTCGGCGGCGACGGCGGTGGCCCCGCCGACCACACCGAGCCCCGACCGACGACCGAGAACCACCGCTCGAATCGCCTCTCCGGCACGGAGGGGCAGCAGGTTGTTGGCGAGATAACCGATGTTGAGGGCCGCAAAGGACGCTCCCAGCCCGACCCGGCCGTTGATGAATTCGCGGGACGCTGCCGCCCGGGCGACAAGGCCGAGACTGCAGCACACAGCCGAGAGGACGAGTTCCCATGGACTGGCTGAAAGCAGGACGTGAAACGCGTGGCTGGGATCGGTGACCACGACCAGACCAACGATGGCGACGCCGCTCACCAACAAGCCCGGGACCAACGAGCGTCGAACGCGCCCTTTCCCGTTGAGATGATCCACCCGAAAAGGCTACCACGGGTCCATTGAGCCTCCAGAAATCCCCAGAGATCTCAAGGTCAGGTGGCGACCGGTCACCGGTCACCGGTCACCGGCCATCGGGCACGGGCACGGGCACGGGTACGGGTACGGGCACGGGTACGGACGCGGACTCGAATCATCGCATCGGGATCGGGATCGGGAACGGACGCGGACGCGGACTCGGATCATCGCATCGGAAACGGAAACGGAAACGGCCACGGACGGTCATCCGCTACACTCCGGTGATGAGGAAGGAATCCCGCGTGTTGATCGTTTCCCGAGCCTATCGCACCCCGGTCGGAGAAACCGATGATTGAGCGGTTCAGGCTCGATGTCGCCATCACCGAGCGCGGTCTGGTGCCTTCCCGCGCCCGCGCCCAGGCTCTGATCCTCGCCGGCAAGGTGACGGTGAACGGTCAGACCGCGACCAAAGCCGGGACCCAGGTGAAGGCCGACGCGATCATCGAGGTTGCCGAACCCGATCACCCCTATGCCTCTCGCGGCGCGCTCAAGCTCGAGGCTGCCCTCGACGCCTTTGGCATCGATCCCGGCGGGCTCGATTGTCTCGATGTCGGCGCCTCCACCGGAGGGTTCACCGACCTCATGCTCGCGAGGGGAGCGCGCCGGATCATCGCGCTCGATGTCGGTCGCGGCCAGCTCGATTGGCGGCTCCGTACCGATGATCGCGTGACGGTCATGGAGGGGATCAACGCGCGGCACCTCGGACCCGATGATCTTCCCTTCAAGGTGGGTCTCGCCACCATGGATCTCAGCTTCATCTCGCTGCGACTCGTGGTACCGGCGCTGCTGCACCACCTCGATCCCGGCGGCCACCTCGTGTGTCTGGTCAAGCCCCAGTTCGAGGCCGGCCGCAATCAGGTCGGCAAGGGCGGCATCGTCCGCGACGAAGGTGTGCGGCGTCGGGTCATCGACAGCACCATCGCCGCCATCGCCGATCTCGGTGTCGAACTCATCGGCGTCATCCCATCGCCCATCCGGGGTCAGAAGGGGAACCAGGAGGAGCTTGCCGTTTTCCGTGTGGCGGAAGAATGAACCGCAACGACGCGAAGGGCGCCGAGCCATCGCAGAAACCACAAAGACACAAAGTCTCGAAGGAATCACTAAGAAGAAGTGAAGCCGGTCGGCCAAGGGCCGACCGGCTTCACGATCTTTGAGTTTTCTTTGTGTCTTTGAGCCTTCGTGGTTGCGACGAGATTTGCTTTGCGCCCTTTGCGTCTCTGCGGTACAACTCTTTCCCGATCGCGCGATGGAGGATTCATGAGTTCTGAGATGACGGTTGGATTCCCGGGTGGCAAGAAGGTCACCGCCCACTATGACGGTTTCGACATCGCGACCGATCAAGGTGTCGACTCCGGTGGCGAAGGCACCGCACCCGAACCCTTTGACTTCTTTCTCGCCTCGCTGGCCACCTGCGCCGGCTACTACGTCCTCAAGTTCTGCGAGAGTCGCGGCATCTCAACCGATGACATCTCCCTCCACCAGAGCTGGGAACGCAACGAGGACAAGAAGCTCGTTCGGATCGACATTCGCATCCAGATCCCGCCCGAGTTTCCCGAGAAATACCACAAAGCCCTCGTCCGCGCCGCCAACACCTGCACGGTGAAGAAGGCCCTCGCCGATCCACCTCAGATCACGACGGAAACCGTCGTGATCTGAATTATGAATTATGAATTTTCAATTATGAATTTCATGGCACACGGCCCATCAACGCGAAGGTAGGCCCTCTGCGATGTCATTCATAATTCATAACTCATAATTAACAATTGACTTAGAGCTTGTCAGCTCGAGTCGAGATCGGTCCGCGGTAGTTGTGGACGAGCCTGATCTGCGCGACCTCGGGACCGAAACCCTTGTAGGTCTCCTTGATTCGGGTCAGCGCGTTGGACCTCCAGTCGACATAGGGATTGTCGATCTGGACCGGATCGAGACAGCCGGCGAGGGCGACCTTTGATGAGGCGCAGAACCGCGACATGAGGGTCTTGGCGAGGTGGCGGTCTCCGTTCTGGAGCTCGTCGACCAACACGATGGAGCGTTCGATATCGAGACCGCGCAGCATCGACGTCGAGACCATGGTCAGCCGGTCGGTGGCCTGGAGCTCCTCGAGAAAATCGTGTTCGTTGGCCAGCGACAGCGATCGAACCGCCTGGAAGAACGGCTCCAACCACGGGCTCAGTTTGGACTCGTAGTCACCGGGCAGATAGCCCAGGTCGTACTGACTCGAGGCGTGTTCGGGTCTGAGCAGGAGCATGCCGTGGTCATAACCGTAGTCGGGGGTCAGCGCTTGCGAGGTCGGCGCCACTCGCCAGGTCGTGGGTTGGCCGATGAGCATATAGAGTCCGGTGGCCACCATCATCCGGGTCTTGCCGGAACCGGCCGGCCCGTCGAGCACCACCAGTTGGACATCGGGGTCGAGGAGGAACTCCATGGCCAGGATCTGCTGTGGGTCGCGAGGAGCGAAGCCGAGGATTGGCCGCGGTCTGTAGTCCTTGCGTTTGCGGTCCCAATATTGGGCGTATTTGAGATCCTCGACCCGGCCGGTGTCGGCGTTGACCCGGCCGAGAATGGTGTGCTCGCCGCAGGCGAGGACAACGCCCATATTCCACAGGTACTCTACCGGCTGAGTGGTCTTTACCTTATTGAGGGAGAGCGAACGCTCACCCGGGGCGCCGCTGTCGATGAAATCCTGCAGGGCACTCTCGTCGATCTCGCCGCAAACCAGACCCTGATAGATCTCTTCGACATTGTCGAGGGTGACCTTGCCGTAGCGGAGATTCTCGGCCGCCATGCCGAGAGCGTCGCACTTGAGCAGGAGGTTTGAGTCCTCCGAAATCACAACAACTTGATAGTTCGGCTGGCCGTTGGACTTCGCGACATCGGCGATGCGATGGGCGCTGGCGAGGATGTGATTGTCACCGAGCTCCGAGGGATAGGGCTCGGCGGTCTCGACATCGGGCTCCCAGGTCAGCAGCCCGCCGGACGGTGTCCGTTTGAACTCCTCGGGCTCGGCCCGATTTTGGAGCAGACGGTCAACGCCGTGGTGGATGAGATCGTGCCGCCGGTACTCGAGCATCTTGCGTGTCACCAGTCGTGCGGCGTGTCGAACGCCGTCGGACTTGGATCGTGAACTCTGGAGCCGTCCGAGCTCTTCGATGACCTTGTGCATGAGAACGACGATGTTCCCGTCCATGAGAAGACGGTCGAGAGCATCGGGATTCTCGATCAGCGCCGAAGTGTCGGGGATATAGACCGTGCCTGAAAGATCGTCTGCAATGATGTGCATTCCAGTACTCACTTTACCATCGTGGAACGAGATTCTTTCCTACCGGCTACTGATTTTGCACTCTGATAAATTTTCACCTTGGTGTGAACTGTCGGTGAAGGGGTAAGATCCTCCCGATGCCCAGATCGCACCCAGTCCTCGTCGCCAACGGTCCGATCGACTGGACCGAAGCGTCCGCAGCCGTGGCGGCCGTTGCGAAACCGCTCCTCGCCGCCGATGGCGGCGCCAACCACCTCGGACGGATCGGGCTGCGGCCCGACGCGGTCATCGGTGACCTCGACTCCATCAGTCCCGGAATCAGGAAGTTCATCGGCGAGGGGCGGATGATCCACCGCCCGGACCAGGACCGGACCGATCTCGACAAGGCCCTCGGGTACGCCTTTGATGAGCTCGGCCTCGAGAGGCTCACGGTGTTTGGCGCCACCGGCGGCCGGCTCGACCACGCCGTCGGCAACCTCGGGCTCCTCGCCCGCCGCGCTCTCGGTGGCCGATTGCGATTCCTCGCCGCCGATCACGAGGTGGTGGCCGTCGAGGGGGATGCCACGCTGCCGGCGGAGCCCGGCGAGACCTGGTCGTTCTTCACCTTCGACCCCGCGGTGCGGGTCACCCTCGAGGGGTTGAAGTGGCCGGTGAGCGATGCCGCGCTCGATCTCGCGGGCCGGCCGTCGATCTCGAACGAAGCGGCATCAGATGAGGTCAGGATCCGCAGCACCGGTGGGGCGGTGGTGGTGATGAGGCAGTTTGGCGGAGTTTTGAGTTCATAGTTCTTAGTTTTGAGTGACATCGCAACATCGCACCAGTACGCCGTTGCGCATCTTCGACGAAAACTAAAAACTAAAAACTCAGAACTAAAAACTAACGAGTACCGTCACTCCCACGACCGCCACGATCGTTCCGAGCACCGCCAACGCCGTCGGCCGCTTGCGATCCGCCACCGCTTCGATGACGAGGCTGAAGATGGGTGAGGTCGCGAGCAGGACCGCCGCGATGGTCGCCGGCGCCAGAGCCACTCCGACCATCATCAGCAGCAGGGCGAGATAGGTCCCGAGAAAGGCCGCCGGCACCATCCGACGCATTGGTGGACCGTCATGGAACGCTTCCCGGAGTCGACCGAAACCCCCGCGCAGGGCGGTGGCCGCCAGCAGACCCGCGGTCCCGGCGGCGAGCCGAAGCAGGGTTGCGGGCATGGCGCCCAGCGTGTCCAGGCCGGCCTTCGCCAAGACGACGCCCGCTCCCTGTCCGAAGGCGGCAAGCAGCGCAAACGCGATCCCGCCGATGGCGACCCGCTTGCCGCCGTCCATGCTTGGATCGCCAGGGCCGACAACGATGGTGACACCGATGAGGACCACTGCAGCGCCGGCGAACTGTCCGGCCGACAGCCGTTCGCCCGCGACGGCGGCGAGGAGGCCTGCAAAGACCGGCGCTGAGGTCCCGAGGATCAGCGTGCGGTGTGCGCCGAGGCGCCCGATCGCGGCAAAGAGCAGGGTGTCGCCGATGGTGAGGCCGATGATTCCCGACAGGGCGATGAGACCGAGATCACGGGGCGAGGCGACTGAAAACGCGGCGAACCCGCCGAAGAATGGAAGGGTTATCAGCAACAGCGTGGTTCCGAGCAGGCACTTGACGAGATTCGCCGCTCGGGGGCCCCATGCGGCTATGGGGGCACGGAAAAGAACCACCGCCACCGCCCAAAAAAGGGCCGCGGTCAGGCACGCACTCTCACCGAGGAGCGGCTGCATCGTCGATGACCTCGTTTCAGAAACACAACGACCCGGCGTGAGCCGGGCCGAGTTGCGATCGAAATTGGCTGGGGTGCAGGGACTCGAACCCCAATCCTACGGTCCAGAGCCGCATGTCCTACCATTGGACGACACCCCAGCAGAACCCCGTACAGGGACCGGCATTATAGCAACGGGTTGGCAGGCGTCAACCACTGTGTGAGCGGTTCGAACCTCTCGATGTTTCGCGCAAAGGGTGCCTGGCTCCAACTTTGATCGCCGCGAACAAAGTTGCGTGCCTGTGCACCCCTCCCATCGCGTTGCGGCACCGGATACTTACGCCTCCCGAATCCAACGCCACATGTCCTTGAGCTTGGGTTTGGAGCCGTGCATCAGGATTCCGACGCTGTAGATCTTTCCGACAATCCAGGTCGCGACCAGGATGGTTGCGCTCATGATCAACACCGACGCAGCCAGCTGGATGGCGGGGACCGGGGTCAGAGTCATCCTGAGGAACATGAGCATGGGCGTGAAGAAGGGAAAGAGCGACAACGCCACCGAGAGCGGTGCATCTGGCTGGTTGAGGATGTACATCATGAGCACAAGGGGAACCACCAGAAACATGGTGATGGCGCCCTGGAAGTTCTGCGCCTCCTGTTCGGTGTCGAAGGCGGCGCCGATCCCGGCGTAGAGAGTGCCGTAGAGCAGGAACCCGAGGACGAAGTAGACCACGAAGAAGACGATCTGGATCGCCGGCACCGCCGGCAACTCGAGCCCGCCCATGCCGACGGCCGCCGCCGCCCCCGGCGCCGAGATGGCCACCATCATGATCGACCACAGGAGGAACTGGGTGAGCCCCACCGCGCCGATTCCGAGGATCTTGCCGAGCATGAGTTCGAAAGGTTTGACGGTGGAGATGATCACCTCGACGATGTGTGAGCTCTTCTCCTCGAGCACCCCGCGCATGACATAGATGCCGTACATGAGCACCGTCATGTAGATGATCATCATAAAGACATAGGAGAGCATGAAGCCCTGACCCTGGTCATGGGTCTCCTGGCCTTTGGCGCCGAGTTTCATGGTTCTGAGATCGACCCGCCGGGTGAGTTCACCTACCGCTTCCGGGTCGAGCCCGGCCGAGGTCAGTCGATCGGCCACCATGACGTTGCTCACCGAGCGCTCGAGGATGCTCAGCATCTGGAATGCTGAAACGTTGGGCGCTACGTACTCCGCCTGACCTTCGTTCGGCAGCGTTGCGGGGATCACCAGAAGGCCGTCGAACTCGCTCGAGTGAACACGGGCTTTGGCCTCCTCGCGAACGGCTTCTGGATCGCTGCCGATATCGAGGGGGACCAGGGTGAGATCGAGGAGAGACTCCTCCATCATCTCGCCCATAGTCTCGGCCTGTTCGCCCGGTACGATGCCGGCTTCATCGAGGACCTCGGTCGCCGTGGATGTCTGTCGCGTCAGCATGTCGTCGAGTTCGGTGCTGATGGGCTCGGCAAAGCGGCCCGTGAAGTCGAGCACAGCGACGGTGAAGGTGCCGCCGCCGCGGGAGGCGAGCCAGGCCGGGATGATCATCACCGCGCCGAGAAAGACCGGCACCAAAAGGGTCGAGATCCAGAATGCCTTGGTTTTGATTCGTTCCAGATACTCGCGACGGATGATCGCTGCGATGCGGTTCCAACTAATCATGGCTGCGGTCCTCCTCGACGGCGCGGATAAAGATGTTCTCCAACCCGGGAACAAACCGGGTGAAGCTCTCGAGGCCGCCGTGCGCGGCGAGGGCCTGCAGCAGTTCGCGCGGTTCGGAATCCGACTCGAGTTCGACGAGCATCTCGTCGCCGAGGGCATGGACGGTGGTCACCGCCGGGAGTTCGCCCAGCGCCCGCTCATCGAGATCGCTGGACACCCGCCAGACATTGCCGCCATAGTCGGTTCGAATGTCTTCGAGCCGGCCGTTGAGGATGGCGCGGGCGCGGTTGATGAGGCATATATGGGTGCAGAGTTCATCGACCTGAGGCAGCACGTGGGTTGAGAGGACGATGGTGACTCCCTCTTTCGACATGGCCATCAGCAGATCCTTGAGCGCCCGGGAATTGATCGGGTCGAGCCCCGAGAACGGCTCATCGAGGATGAGCAACTGCGGCCGGTGGAGGATAGTGCCGATGAACTGGACCTTTTGCTGCATCCCCTTGGACAGGTCCTCCACCTTGTGCGGCGCCCACTCCGCCAGGTCGAACTTCTCGAGCCATGCCATGGAACGGCGCTTCGCCTCGCCCGATTTGAGTCCGCGGATCGTACCGAGGAAGACGAGGTGCTCGAGGACTTTCATTTTCTTGTAGAGCCCGCGCTCCTCCGGAAGATAGCCGATGAGCCGGCGGCGGTCGTCATCGACCGGCAGGCCGTCGAGCAGGATCCTGCCCTCGTCGGTCATGATGATCCGCATGATCATCCGCATGGCGGTCGATTTGCCGGCGCCGTTGGGGCCGAGCAGCCCGAAGACCGAGCCGCGCGGTACGTTGAAGCTCAGGTCGTCCACCGCCGTCACATCGCCATAGTGCTTACTGATGTGTTCGATTTCTAAGATGGGATCGGACATGTTCCTCCTTGTGATCGGTTGAATGATACGCGGTTTCCGCAGGACGGTTCCAGAATCCGATTCCGCGTCCCATTGCGGCGGCGGACGTCTCGTCCGCTCCCTTCGAGTCGCGCCTGTTATTGTCCACGTTTTTAGCCAGTTTCCCATCGGCGCGAACGAAGAGAGCGCCGCCGCAATTCGTCCGACGAATTGCCTTGCATCCAGCAAAACCCTGTGGCACAATACGCCCCCGGCTGCGCCGGTAGCTCAATTGGATAGAGCATCTGGCTACGGACCAGAAGGTTGGGGGTTCGAGTCCCTTCCGGCGCGCCATATTTCCTTTCAGTCAATCATTGGTTGGAACTCGGCGAGGCCGCGAGTCCCTTCCGGCGCGCCACTTCTCCTTCACAGTCGAACATAGATTGGAACTCGGCCAGGGCACGAGTCCCTTCCGGCGCGCCGTTTCTCTCTTTCGGTCTAAGCTGTACCGCGTGAGGGGAGAATACGAGCCCATGCCGGACGACATACAACCGGACGATCACGCCGTCGAGAGTTGGTTCGTCTATATCGTTGAGTGCGCCGACCGGACCTTCTACACCGGAATCACCAACAACCTCGAGCGCCGAGTCGATGAGCACAACGCCGGCAAGGGCGCCCGTTACACGCGCGGTCGCGGTCCGGTTTCCCTGCGATATCGCGAACTCCAGCCTGATAGGTCACGCGCCTCGACCCGCGAATGCGAGATCAAAGGCCTGTCGCGGCAGGGAAAACAGGAGCTCATCAACCAGACTGCGATCGACAGAGTCTGATTTTGGTTTCACCAGACGGAAGATGCCGGGTTCGTTTCTGTGGCTAGTGCTCGGACAATCCTGAGTGCCATCGCAGTTGCGATCGGATGTATGCGGCATGCTTGCGCTCGGTATCCGCGAGCTGGTTGAAGATTTCGGTCCGGCGTGGATCGTCGCTGGCGCCGGCCTGCGACTGATAGAGGTCGGCAGCCTTGACCTCGTTCTGGAGCGCGAACTCGAGCGCCGCGCGGCGTGAGACCGACGGGAAGTCAAAGAAATTGGGCTCGCCCTCGGGCGCTGCGGACGGTGACTCGATGACGTCGTGGCCGGTGACTTCAACATAGAGATTCGTCAAGGTCCGGGCGTGCAGTGTCTCGTCTTCGGCGAGTTGCTGCAACGTTTCCCGGGCGATCCCCTCCGAGGTCAGCTGCGCCATCGTCGTGTAGAACCACGCCGCCTTTTCTTCGGCCTGGATGGCGCCGGCGATGAGATCGGCGGGCTCGCGGGTCTTTCTTGTGCGTGGCGTTTCGTCCATGATCAGTTCCTTCTCATCCCCAGCGGAGGTGGACCAGCACATCAAGGATATCCCATGTGGCGATCTCCGCACTTCGGCGGGGAACGACCGAATCTACGAATCCGAAGCCTGGGGAAACCACCAGAGATCCAGGTCCTCGCCCCAGCTTTCGCGCCTGCCGAGCGCCGGATCTTCAAAAAACCGGGTGATCAACCACTCGACCGGTCGGTTGTCGGCGTTGCGTTCAAACTCATAGGCCGCAATCCTGGTTTCGGCAAGACCGGGAGGGCGTTCCTTGTCCACGGCACGTTCCAACGCGAGTTCGTGGAACGACTCGCCGCAGAAGCCGATCTGGCGTTCGCACATTTCGGCCTGTTGATCTGCAACCGGAGCCGACCGATCGTTTGCACCACCGACCTCGCGCATGAGCTCGGCGGCCTCGACCCACAGCGCCTGCGACTTTCTCAAGGGACCGATGGCATCGAGCAGGTTTGACAGACGACGCAGGCCGTTGCTGTCTCCCTGGTTCCGGCCCGCGGTGATCTTCGCTTCGCCGAGAGACTGCCACTGTTTTGCCGCCCGGGAGAGGTCGACTGCCGTTGCTTTTGGATCGATCCGCACGATGTCCTCCGATCGTATGGACGCAGTCTACTAGGATCTACCAGCCGAAGACCATGTGCCAGAGGAAACTTTCGCAACTTTCCTGTTTCTTGATTGACTGTGGGGAGACTAGGAGATTCGAGCTTCCGGACAGCGCCTGACCAGTGGACGGTGGAGGCTGATCTCCGCTACCCTCGATGGTGATGCTGCATAAGCGAACCTGGGTCCTCCTGCTCGTCGTACTGGGTCTTCGCCTTGTTCTCCAGGGCTGGGACTATCAGACGAGTTCCTCGTCACCCCACCCGGATGAGCGCCAGGTCGGTTATGTCTCGGAACGAGCGACGACCTGGTTTGCCGATCCGGGTTTCTACGCCTATGGGTCGCTCCATTTCCAGGCGGTCCGCGCCGCCACAGGCCTCCTCTTTCTAAAAGGGGATTCTCGGAGCCTCCTCATGGGAGGGAGAGCCCTGTCGCTGGTAGCCTCGATGCTGGCGATCATCCTCGGTTGGTTTCTCGCCCACCGCGTCTGGGGTCGCCGCACCGGCGAACTCTTTCTCATTTTGGTGGCGTGGGTTCCCCTCGATCTCCAGCAAAGCCATTTCGCGACTGTCGAGGCCCATCACGCAGTCTGGGTCATGGCGGCTTTGGCGGCGTGTTTCTGGTTTGCGTCCCGTGGCAACAACCTGAGCGCCGCGGCGACGGGCGCCGCCATCGGCGCATCGCTGGCGGTCAAGGTCTCGTCACTCGCGCTGGTGGTACCCCTCGGTGTTGCGTTGGTGATCGTGATGCGGCGCCAAGATCTGCTCGAAACGATCCGGCTGTGCGCCGTGGCGATTGCGGTCGGGGTCGCGGTTTTCTGGTTCTGCCAGCCCTGGGCATTCTCCGGTGGGGAATTCCCGTTCGCGGTACTCGTGCCGGTTGTCGTGCTTGCCGTGACGCTCCAGTTCGCCCGAACGCAGAAGGGCGTACCGAGGCTGGCGTTATTCGGCGTCGGCGTGTTTGCCGCGATGGTCACCGCCGAACAGATCGCCCGGCTCATGGGCGTCGGCGGCGACGGTGGCGCCGCCTTCTTCAGCATCGCGCTCAACCCGGGATACCTCCGCGGCGTCGGTGAGCAGGTGGCCATGGTCGTGGGTGAGGCTGATCTGCCGTATGTCCGGGTCTACCACGGCACCCTCCCGGTCTTGTATCCCCTGAGGGAACTTGCGCTTTGGGGCCTCGGGCCCGTGCTGTTGGCAGCCGTGCTGATCGGCTCCGGTGCGGGCGTGACCAGGGTTTTCAAACGATGGCGACGGTGGCTCGCCATGAGTTGGACACCCGGTTTCACTCTGCTGCTGATCTTGCTTGCGTGGTTGATTCCCATGGCGGTTCGGCTGAGCACTCTGCAGGTGAAGTACCTGCGCTATTGGGAGCCGCTGGTCGTTCCGGGGACTCTGGTGGCGGCGTGGTGGCTGGTGCGGATGAGACCGCGCCACCGGCGATTCGCGACTGCGGCGGTGATAGCCGGAACGGTTCTGTGGGGGCTCGGGTTTGTCTGGGCGTTCATCGAACCCCATCCGCACAGGACCGCCGCCCGGTGGCTGAGTCCTTTGATCGAGACCGATCAGGTGGTGGCGTACGAACACTGGGACGAGACTCTCGGTCTCCGGCCGCCGGATGGCCCGGTCGAGCGCATCGATCTTCCGTCCTACAACCTGCCTGATCATTCCGAAAAGTCGCTTCTTTGGTGCGGCCAACTTGCCCGAGCCGACTGGGTCGTCCTGACATCCAACCGGGTTCGGCGGACGGTGCTCGCCAACCCGGAACGGTTCCCGCTCACCGGACGGCTCTACCGGCTGTTGCTCGCCGGCGAGGCCGGTTTCACTCCGGTGGCGCGGGTCGATCGCGGGCCACGGATACTCGGACTCTTCGCGCCCGTACAACACGCCGATGAGAGCTTCGTCAACTATGATTTTCCGCGAGTGCTCATTTTTCGGCGGACCGCGGAGGTCTCGCCGGAGGAGCTGACCGAACGGGTCCAGCGCCCGCTTCCCTATCTCGAGGATCTGGACTTTCGCGCCCTCGAAGAACACTTTGTTGATCCGCTGCCCGCCATCGATCCGGTTCCGTCCGGCATCCGTCAGGTCTGGGATCTGGCGATCTGGGCGGCGGTCTTCGGCGCGCTCTGCTTGGCGACCTGGGCGATCCTGCTCCCGACCCTGAGGCGACTGCCTGATGCCGGTATCGGTCTCGCGTTAGCCACCGGTTGGATTGTTCCCTCGTGGGTGATGTGGTTCGGCAGCGAACTCGATCTGTGGTCGACCGGCGCCGCCACGGCTTCGTGGATCTTCATCGCCATCATCGCCGCCGGTGGGCTGAGTCTCTCCCTCCGGTGGCGGGAGGCGAGCCGCATTCTGAAGCGCCGCCGAAGCGTCATCATCAAGGTGGCGGCGGTGGCCGCTTCTGTTGGTCTTCTCTTTCTGTTGGTGCGCCTGTACAACCCGGCGATCCACTGGGGGGAGAAACCGATGGACTTCTCCTTCCTCAACAGTTTCGTGCGATCGGCGTCGTGGCCTCCGATGGAGCCCTGGATGGCCGGGATGTCGCTCCACTACTATTATTTCGGTGAGGTTCTCGCGGCCTTCCCGATCCTCGTGGCGGGGTGTTCGACCGGTGTCGGCTACAACCTGATGTCGGCAACGATCCCCGCGCTCGGTGCTGGGGTTCTGGCCGGTTTCGGGCTGCTCCTGACCCGCCGTTGGCGGTGGTTCGCCGCCGGTGTACTGCCCCTGTTGGTGTTGATTTCGGGCAACTTCGAATGGCTCTGGGAACTCGATCTCGCTCGTGCCGGCCGGTGGTTCGACATGTGGTGGGCCACCTCGCGGGTGATCCCGGGGTTCGCCATCGACGAGTACCCGTTGTGGACGGCAATCTTTGCCGATCTGCACGGCCATTTCATCGCCCTCCCGGTGGTCCTGACGGCGCTGGGATGGGGCTGGCTCTGCGTGGCTGAGAATCGCAGGGGATGGATTCCGGCGGCGGTCCTCTGCGGCCTGTGTGTCGCGGTCCTCGTGGCGACAAATCCCTGGGATCTCTTCATCCTCACCGCGACGCTGGGTCTCGGCACCATCGCGGCATCGCGCCGACCGGAGATCGGTCTCGGCCGGCTCATGGCGGCCGCTGCGGTAAGCCTTGTCGCCGCCGCGCCGTTCATCGTCGAGTTGGTCGTCGGGATCAGTGCGGGAGCTGGAGGCGGCCGCGGCCTGTTCTTCACCGATGCGGATTTTGCGCCGTGGTGGGTGCTGTTCCGTCACTTCGGGGTATTCCTCGTGCCGCTGGTCGCGCTTGCGTTGACATTGATCGGTCGGAGAGTCTGGATCGTCATCCCCGCCGCGGCAGTCGGAGTTGCGGCTGGACTGAGCTTCGGATCAGGTGCGGCGGCGGCGGCGATGGGCGTGACGGTGCTGTTGTTCGTCGCCGCGGTGCGCAGTCCGGATCGTCTGATTCGTCTCGGGTGGTCGTTGGCCGCTCTCGGAACGATGGCGATCGCGTTCTGTGAGCGATTCACCCTCATCGATCGCATGAATACCGTGTTCAAGGTCTACAACGGCATCTGGCTGTTGCTGGCGATCGCCCTCGCGACCATGTTGTTGAGGGAGGGTGGCTGGCGGCGCCGCTTGCTGTTGGCGGTTTGGCTCCCGTTGCAGATGGTGGCGCTGGTCAATCTGCCGCTCGGCGTCGCCCAGGGTTGGATGCAACCTCGCATGAGCTCTCCGCGGCCGACCCTCGACGGCCAGGCGTTTCTTGCCGAAGAGGCGCCGCAAACCTGGTTCCTGGTACGGGCGCTGCAGGGCGTCGCCGAACCGGGCGATGCGGTCGCCGAGGCCGCCGGGATGTCCTACAACCGCTTCACTCGGATTGCCATGCATACCGGTCAGCCGACCGTCGTCGGCTGGGAATGGCACCTCAAACAGCGAGGTCAATCCCAGCTCGAGATCAACGCTCGTTTCGCCGATTTGGAAACGCTCTACGCCGGGGTGAATCCCTACCACCGCAGGGCCGTGCTCGACCGGTACCAGGTGGCGTGGGTGGTGCTCGGGGATATCGAACGGCAGGGCTACAGCCTTCCGGGCTCCGATCCGCTGGCCGGTGTTCCGGGCCTCCTTCGATTCGCAGAATTCGATGGTGCGGTCCTTTATCGAGTGCTGCCGAATACCTCCGCCACTCGAGCGCCGGTCATACCCACCGTTGATCTGCCCGCCGGGATCGAGGTGGTCGGCAGGGTCCCCGAGCGAAGTGCCGATGTGATCCGATCGCTCGCTCTCGACGAAACCGGGGCCTCCGTGATCCTGCGCGACGGTTCGCTGGTGGATCTCGATGTCGTGGCCCGGGAGTCGGCCCTCTTCGATCCTCCACCGTGCAGCCCGATGACATCGGTGGCGAGGCGACGCGCCGAAAGGTGGACGGCCTGCGGTGACGGCAGTGTGTGGGTTCGTCGAAGAGAGGGAGAGCCCTGGACGGGTGCGGGGCGGATCGAGGGCGCCGTACATTTGACCGCCGCGGACGAGGTCTGGGCCTGGGGCGAGACGGGTCTTTGGAAGCATCTCGGCGGTATCCGGTGGCAGCCGAGCTTTGAGGGCCCGGTCAGTGCGGCAGCCGCACGAGGCCCGGGGGTTGCGTGGAGTGACGGCCGCTCGGTTTGGGTGGGTCGCGATGGATCGCAGATGCAGGTCGACGGTGATCTCGAGGATATCCGAGCCCTGGCATGGCAGGGACCGGTTCTCTGGGCCCTCGACAAAACCGGTCTCCACAAGAGCGCCGGCGCCCTCCTGCGTTGGCGTCGTGGGTTTGAGGGTCTGGAATCGGTGGTCGCTGCCGAGGGAAGCCTGACCCGTCTCTGGCTGGTGCTTGACGATGGTGTGATCCTCGAAACCTCCAGCCTCGCCTGTACCTCGCCCTGGCAGTCATCCGATGGAGTTTCCCCACGAGGATTGGACGAACCTCGGGGGCTCGGAGTCTCATCCGATGGCTGGTTTGTCGTCGCCGATACCCAGCACCATCGCCTCCGGTGGTATTCGGCACAAGGACTGTGCATGGACACCGAGGGCACCGAGGGTTCGGGGCCGGGCGAGTTTCTCGAGCCGTCCGGGCTCGCCCTCGCAGCCGATGGGACTCTCGCCGTCGCCGATACCTGGAACGGGCGGGTGCAGCTGTTCCTGTCCGACGGCACGACCAAGGTATTAAAAAACGAGTACTACGGACCACGAGGGCTTCTGTGGGCGCCCGATGGAAGCTTGGTGGTCGCCGACACCGGAAACCGGCGATTGATGCGCTGCCGTCCCCCAACCTGGCAGGCGGAGCCCCTCGCCGTCCTTTCCGGTTCGGTGGTGGGTCTTGCCTGGGCCGGCGGGTTGATGGCGGCTGCGATTCCATCCGAGGGTGTCATCGCGCTGGTCAATCCGACCGACGGGTCGGTGGTTCGCAGCCTCGATGTTCCCGGTTGGGCCGGTGGTGACCAACAGGAGGGCTATCTCGCCATGCTCCCGTCCGGGCTGCTCGCGGCCAGCGCCCCGACTCCGGGCGAGATCTGGCTGATAGATCCGGCCGGTGTCGAACCGCCCCGGCTTCTGAAGGGTGGTCTGGAAGGCGTCACCGCCCTCGCGCTCCTGCCCGATGGTCAGCTCCTGGTCTCACAGACCTGGAAAAACCGGTTGGTGAAAATCCCCATCGAACCCTAGGAGCGTGTGGTGCATAGAATTGGCGGCGCCTTTCGGGTGTCGTTCGGCCCGGCTTTCGACTGTCCTTTGCGGAGTCTTCAGGCGGGATTTCGCGAATGGGAAGTGGGGGGTAAATCGAGAATGCGGGTTTCGCCGTCGGAGAGTTCCAGAACCGCAGCCCGCCCACCGTAGTGATCGGCCATGCCGACATCGACCCGCCAGACACGGCCGTCACAGGCTGACGAGATTCCGTCTCTCTGGACGGTGTGGCCGACCACCATCCGTTGCGCGCCGAGTCGTTCGAGGGCGGCTTCGAGCAGTCGACAATCCTCGGTATCGGGCTTGTCGGAGAAGTGGCGGCTCCAAACCGGACCGTCGCTGTCGAGAAGGACCTCGGGTGGGCATGGGTCGTCTCCCCTGATCCACTGCCGGGTCTCCTGATTGAGGCGTTCGATACCGTAGTCCACGATGTGTGGTAGGACGCCCCCGTGAACAAAGACTGTGTCGCCGATGACGGTGACGACATTTCGCTGGGCAAAGCGCAGGGCCATGGATCCGCCCGGTCGGATTGCGAGAATCCGTTCGCCGATTCCGGTCACGACATCCTGTGCGGTGGCGGTGGCGGAATCCGGTTTCTCGCCCGGGAGGAAGTCGACGTAGCCGCCGACACTCACATATCGCATGTCGAGCTTGACGTTCATGAGCTCGTGGTTGCCGTTGAGAAGGTGGATATCGCCACCTGATGCCCGGGCCTGCTCACCCAGGTTGTCGAGCAGATCCAGAATCTCCATGGCGTCGTCGCCACGGTCCAGGATATCGCCGACCTGAACCACCACGAGATCGCCGCCGATCCAGCGATCATTGTCGTCGGTCGCGCCGGCGAGCTTCAGCGCGGAGCGGGCCGCCTTGAGATCGCCGTGGAGATCACCGACTGCCACCAGGCGTTCTACACCCGGAAAACGAGTGGGAATGTCGAGCAGGAGCGCGCTGCCGCTCTCGGCGGGTTCCGGCGGCTCCGGCCTTCCGCAGCCGACGCTGGTTCCGAGGCATGTGATGACGGTGGCGAGGATCAGCAGAGATCGGCATAGTTGGCGCATGGCCCCATCATAGCGATATGGCGGCCGCGAGCGAAGATGAGAAGCCGCATCCGAATCGGTTTCGCCGGTCCTGATACGTACGAGCCTCGCAAGCTCAGTAGCGCCAGCTCGTGAGATCGGCGCCATCGGGTGCGGTGGCCTCGATGTGTTTCAGGATGCGGTCGAGGTACATGGTGCTGTAGCGCAGCCGCGAGATGTGATTGCCGTTCTCGTGGTCGCCGTTCCAGCAGTGCTCGGCCCGGTCGCCATAGTCGACCTCACCCCCGTAGTAGGGAGCAGTGGTGGATTCGAGGAAGCGCTCCATCAGATAGACGGCGTTGTTGAGGTAGTAGTTGTCCATATCGCCGGTGAAGATGTGGATCTTGCCCTCGAGCTTCGGACCCAGCGTCGGCCAATCACGTTCGAGAATGAACCGGAGGTCGAAATTGTCGCGCCAGTAACCGGCCACCTCGGGATCGATGACGCCGGTCTGGCGTTCCCACAGGGGCTGGGGATAGCCGTCGGCACCGACCGGTGAGTAGACCGCTTCCCAGATGTCGAACTGCCCACCAGACCGATTTTTCGGACCGAGGGTGTACTCCATCTGTGAGTCATCGCGGATGGTGGAGTAGATGGTGCCGAGCCAGTCGCGGTAGCTGGGTCGTTCAATGCGGCGGAACGGGCCTTCGTAGAAGTAGGCGTTGTCATCGCTGTAGATGTTCATCGAGACGTAGGCGCGGAAGTCGATGGGGTCGGGACAGGCGGCGAAGGCGCCGTTGAAGTCATCGGGGTAGAAGACCTGCGCCGCCAGCGCCTCCCAGCCTCCGGTGGATCCGCCATAGAGGAATCGCGCCCACCCCTCACCCAGACCGCGGAACTGTTCCTCGATATAGGGGATCAACTCGTGGGTGATGGCGTCGCCATAAGGGCCGAGGTTGGCCGAGTTCACCGCATAGGAGTCGTCGTAGTACGGGTTGGCGTGTTGGATCTCGATGACCAGGTGGCGCGGCGAATCGGGGCTGATCCAGCGTCGATACGAGTCGTAGGCCTCCTGCTGTTGGATCCGGTTGTAGCACTCGACCCTGAACCGCTCGGAGTACTCGCACTCGAGATTGGGGTCGGGTGGCGATGTCCGGAAGTCACCGAAATCACCCGGGAAGTGACCGTGGAAGATCATCAACGGGTACCGGGCATCGGGGTGCTCGTCGTAGCCGTGCGGTAGCAGAACGTGGGCGCCGAGATAGAACGGCCGACCCCAGAACTCGGTCAGGAGCTCGCTCCTGATCCGCACGTGTTTGACATAGTCGGTGTCGGCAGGTGCTTCGATGGGTGGCATGATCCGGTCGAGGGTGATGGCGACCTCGGTATCACCGGAAGGACCGAGGGTGATCTTCTTCGAATCACTGTAGAGATTGCCCGGCGCCCGGTTCCACTGTTGTCCCTCTCCGCGATCCATGGGGAGTTTGACCGTGTGGCCGTCGCCGCGGTGAAAGGTCTCATACCGGTGGAGTACCGCCTGGACGTAATAGTCACCGGCCGGCAGATCGCCGAGGCTCGTGATCGGGTAGCCGGAGACCGAGTCGTCGACCCTGATGGAAACGCCCGGGGCAAGTGCATTGACCTCGACGCCGAAGATTTGGATCGCTCGCACACCGCCCCGAACCTGGAAGCGCGGCTCTTGATCGCCGTTGGTGGAGAGGAGCAGGAGCACCCGCCCGTCGACACCATCGGCCTCGATCTCGGCCGGAAAGGAGAGCTGGAATTCGATCGCGGTTGTGATGACCGGCATCATGAGGATGGTGGCGAGCGCAAACGAGATCAGCAGGGTCGGTGACTGGCGCATGGGTCCCTCCGGGAACCGATGTTGTCATAGTCCCGACTGAATTCGGGGTATGGAAATTTCAGATTCGCGTCTTCACCGTGTTGCCTCCTTGGCCCTTGGCGTCGTACAAGGCTTCGTCGGCTCGGTTGAGCAGGTCGAGGGGTGATTCGTCGGTGTTCCTGAGACATGCGACGCCGAACGACGCGGTGATCACCAGATCTCTGTCCTCGAGCACCAATGGCTGCTCGGCTATCGCCTCACGGAATCGCTCGGCGAGCCCCACGGCACCGACGTGATCCGAATAGGGCATGAACACCACAAATTCGTCGCCACCGAGACGGCCAAAGGCGTCCTCGGCTCGCACCAGCCGCCCGACCACGGTGGTCAGGTGGAGAATTGCTTGATCACCCACTGCGTGGCCGTGGGCATCGTTGATGGGCTTGAGATTGTCAAGATCGACCGTGACGCAGGAGATCGCCTGGTGGTGACGCTTTGCCGAGGCGAGCTGGTTGGACGCCAGAAGAAGCACCGAGCGGCGGTTCAGAATTCCGGTCAGGGGGTCGGAGTCCGCCAGCTTTCGGATGACCTTCTGGGTCTGTTCGGCGGAGAGGAGAAAGAAACCGACGGTGAGCAGCGCCGGCGAGATCAGGAGGATGTGGGTGCCGAGAAGATACCCGGGGCCGATGGGCAGCCCCTGATAGCCGAACTCGCCGTGGTATGCCGCAACGCCCACACGAGTAAAGGACACCAGAATCATGGCGAGAAAGGCCAGGCTCATGGCGAGGATGTGGGGCGCGGGCCGTCGTTTCCACTCTTGGCTGCACTCGATGAGCGAGACGGTCCACGGAACAATAGTGATGGCGGCGAGGATGAGGACGCGCCAGGATGAGTTCCCGCGAACCACTTCGGTGACGTAGAGGGCGATGGTGCAGACAAAGACGCCGCTGAGGACGATCCGAAAAGGGAAGGGCCTTTTGAACAATCTGGCGATCGCCAGACCGAAACCGGAGAAACCCAGGGCGACGAAGATATTACCCACCACCAGCGACCAGAAGATGGGGATGTTGGCTCGGGCGATGAAGAGGGCGTAGGCGATTCCGAAAAATAGGCACGACACGCCCCAGATCCTCAGCTGGGCTGAGTTGATCTCACCCCGCGCATAGCTCGCGGCGAGCATCCATAGACCCATAACGGTCGTCAGGGCGCCGATGGAGATGAGGGAGGAGACAATGTCGAGGTTCATGAGTCATTCTGACCAAGTGTGTTTCATTTTCGACCACTTTCTACGCAGAACCAGCGCAGAAATGAAACTGAGCAAGATGAGTGCCAGACCTGAGAGAGATGGATGTTGTCGGTCTGCCGAATCCTCGCTGCGGGATCATCGGCGTGGGGCTGCCGAGCGAGAAAAACGGCACCCGGCGCGATGCCGGGTGCCGTGGGATTGATGAGGCGACTCTCGCCTATCGATAGAACGGGATCGTCGTCGGGTCGTTGGTGAGCGACAAGTCGTCGACCTGAACCTCGGGTAGAACGCGGTTCTCATCGGTCGTTGATCGACCAGGCCTCATCATCGCTGGGCCTGGTCTACTACTGTATCGAAATATCGAACTGGAGGTTTGTAGGGTAGGTTGTTCTTGGATTGACCGGATTGTCATCCGTGTATCTCAGCAGCGCATGCCAATGGGGATGGGTCTCATCTCCGTACCACGTCAGGTAGGCCTTGTATGGGCGCTGGGTGTTGAATACCTCCAACTCGTACTCAGGTATCGAGGTGCGAGCATCATCCAGGTGGATGAAAGATCGACAATTCCGAACCTCGCGCCTCAATCAGGTTCGACGCGTCCACCACCCCGACGCGGCGTCGGTTCGCGCAGTTGGAGTCTACAGATCTGTACTTGGCCAGAGGAGTAGAGATAGACACCGTCGGCTGTGACGGTGAGATCTCCAAGACAGGGAAGTAGGCCATCTTCGATGGGCGGGCTCATGACCTGCCATGTCGCACCGGCATCAGTGGAAACCACCATCCCGAAAAACTCGATAAGGGTGTTGGTCTGATAGTCGATACCGACGTCGCTGGCGACTCCGTACACCAGTCCTGGAACCAAAGGGTCTGGGGCGATCGTTCGGGGAAAGTAGTTCAAGTCGAATGGGTCGGTGGGCCCGTACTTCACCCAGGTCAGGCCGCCGTTCTCGGTCACGTGAATCTCATCACCCAAACCACCCTGGCTCGTGCAGTAGATGCGTCCCGGAGTTGTAGGATCGGATTCAAGACCCAGACCACCCGCCGAATCAACGATTGTGTGGAGGTGATGCCAGCTTTCTCCGCGGTTTTCCGATCGGTAAATGTTGTTTTCTCCATCGATGGCCAACAGCACCCCAAGATTCCACGGATCGGCGAAGAGACCGTAAATCAATCCATCTTCAGGTAGACCCGATTCAATCGGCACCCAGGTCTGGCCACCGTCAACACTTCGGTTCGGACCGTCATAGGTGACGATGTACCAGATGGTGGGATCGCCAGAATCAATCACGAGGTTTTGCCAGGCGTCTGGCTGGGAAATCCGGGAAAATGACACGCCGGCGTCTATGGAACGGTGGAGATTGCCGGAGTCCGTGACCGCGTACACCGTTTCGGTTGCCATTGGGTCAATCGTCATCTCCGCTTCACGTGTCTTGATGAAGTCGATCTCTCCTGCAGGTCGAATCCAGGTGCTGCCGCCATCCTCGGTGTGCATTGGACTCGCCGTCAGAATCGTCTGGTGGTCACGCTCGAGTAAAAGGATGCCGCCCCAACCCACCGGCAATCCCGGAAAACCGTCGTTGGCGGATCGCCAGCTCGCACCACCATCGTTGCTCGATGCGATTCCGTGTTGCTGAGCAACCAGGACCCCATCTGAATCCGACTGCACTTCGACATCGGTCAAGGAGGCGCTGGTGAGGCTGGGGTCTTTCAATTCAGTCCAGGTCTCTCCCGCGTCATCGCTCTTCAGGAGTCGGTCCGGCGTTTCGTAAGATCCTTCCGTGACCGCCCACATCCGGTTTGGCCTCATCGGGTCGAAAGCCAGTTCCCTATAGGACGAGTTGTCTTCGAGGGTTGAGATTACCGAAAAGGTCGCTCCCCCGTTGGCCGACCTCATGACAGAATGTTTGGTGCCGACAAGGATGCGCTCGTCATCGTTGGGATCGAAGATCATTGTCCGTGGATAGGTCACATCGGGCACCTCGGCCCAGGTCTCGCCCTCGTTGTCCGATCGATAGAGCCCCCCTCTGCCAACGAGCCACCAGGTGCCGATGCGAACGGGATCGGCGGCGATCATCGTGAAGTGGTCGAACGGAACAGAATCGACGGTGTCCCACTCCTGGCCGCCATCGACGGACCGGTACAGGGTATCGAACGCGACCAGAATGACTCGGGGCCTTTCGGGTGGGATCGTCATGGCAAACGGACCGTCTCCGTGAGAATGGGGTGCTTGCCGCAGTTCATTCCAGGTCGCGCACCCGTCGCTGCTACGGTACATTTTGTTCCAGGTTCCAATCACAACCATGATGTCGGGATTGTCTTGCGACACCGAGAAAGCGCTCGTTGACAAGGAAAAACCACCGACAAAGCATTCGCTCCACGTCCGGCCGCCGTCCATCGATCGAAAGATGCCCGTGTTTCGGGACTCTGCAAAAACGAGATCTTGATCTCTCGGATGGGTGTGCAGTACATCGACGGCAACGCCATAGGGATGACCGATCCCCTCCCAATCGGAAGCAACGCAGAGACTTGGGGAAAAGGCAGCCACGACACAGAAGACGATGAATCTGAGAACGGACAAGGTGGTCTCCATTTCACAGTGGCGGACCGATCGATATATCAAGCGCGTGCCGAAGAACCTCGATACCGGAGCCGGCTGGGTTTCTGTTCGATGGCGCCTATGGGCATTCGAAGACTCAAGTTTCATTTCCCTTCTCAATAACCTTTGCTCAGCAGCATCAGAATCTGGGTATCCTCGGCGCCCTCTACCCTCTCGAACGCAACCGTGTCGCCTCGGTAGGGCAACAACACCCCAAACTCATGTACGAGGCGCTCCATCTCCTCCTCGTTCCGCAGAATCAACGGCCAATTCCCTAGCTCCATGTAAGCCTGGTCCGGATGCGCTGGAGCGAAGTTTCCAACCACCAGCATGCCACCCGAACGGATCGTGGAGAAGAGCTTTTGGAGCGCGTGGCCGTAGGCTGGAAGCGCTCGACCACTCTTGATATCGCTCTGGGTCAACCCATCGGGAAGATAGTCGAACATGCCGAGGCATTCGGCGAAAACGAACCGGTTCCTCAAGTACCCGCTGTCTGTGTTGAACGCTCTGTCGCTGAGCAGGTTTGTCCAGTTCGTCGTGACGTTTTCGAGCCCCTCCCTGCGAATCCTCCGCTGAGCTGCCAGGACCGCGCAGGGATCCATATCGAAGAGGCGGATATGCACTTCAGCGGCTCGCCTTGGGTTCAGGTGCGGCAAGAGCATCGAGGCAAACAGACCTGTCCCTCCGGCGTAACACGCGACATCGACCGGCCCAAGAAACGAATTTACGACAGGTATGGCCAGTTCGACCGCGCTTTTGGCACGGTTGCGAACCGCGTGGGTCGATGGCCGCGATTCGCAGTAGGCCAGATGACTTCCGATCCTCTGAGCCAATCGAGGATCATTCACCGCCATGTGCCGGTACATCAACTCGAGGGTGACTGCGCTTCCCGCATAACCTTCCGTCTGGAATAAGATGTCTACAAAGGGAGACCCCTTGGAAAACTTGGCGTCCTCGGCGGCCAAGACGGAAACGAACTGTGATCGACTCATACGCCCCTCCCGCACCACCGTTCCTGGACGGCTCTTTGGTGATGAAGAAACGCATGCGGCCGGACTCCCGGCCGTTTGAAGAGACCAGCGCGGATGCCGTATCGCCTCGATCTCGGATGCACTATGGCCTCCCGATTCCCCCGTAATCCTGAGACAGTGATTAAACTCAAAGAGCCTTGCTGATGCCTCAATGTACTCAGAGGTCGCCGAGCTCACATCATCCAAATGGATGAAATCGGTCAATCGGTGAGGGCGACACTCTCTGTCTGTGAGTAGCCAAGGGCCGGGTAATCGATCGACCCCTCTCTGTAAGCTCTTGAAGCGGTGTGTTCAGATTCGGTGGAATTGGGGACGGGGACTCAGGTGACGTGGCTGACGGCATCGCCCGGCTTCCGGTTCTAACGATGCGACGCGCGCGGGGAGACTCAGGGGTCAGATGCCGCGAGTCTGGAGAAGGCGCACTACGCCTCGAAGATCCGACCCATCGGACCGCGGAGGAGCAGCGCGACCAGCTCGCTCTGGCGTCGGGTTTCGGTTTTGTCGAAGATCGATCGAAGCTGGGTTCGGACGGTGGCGAGAGACACTCCGTTGCGGTCCGAGATCTCCTCCGGGCTGGCGCCGTGCAGGAGGCTCTCGGCGACCCGGCTCTCGGCCG
>RCNF010000053.1_pt1 | contig 45620 bp, 23 predicted proteins | sample 2041311 | NCBI WGS metagenome assembly RCNF01 (sample SAMN09708228, study PRJNA481090) | Marine sediment metagenome, whole genome shotgun sequencing project. | biome: marine sediment; feature: ocean; material: sediment; isolation source: Sewage treatment plant 2 marine sediment (STP2) ...
GGAGGCGCGGTGATCGTCTGGGAATACTCGGGCATATTACCTACCTATGACATATACGCCCAGCGCATCGACAACAGCGGCACGGCGCTGTGGACGACGAACGGGGAACCGATCTGCACAGAATCGGCATACCATCAACTCGACCCGAGGCTGGTCGTCGATGTAAATAACAGTTACGTCTACTTCGCCTGGACGGATTACCGGAATGGAGGAAACGCCGACATCTACGGGCACCGCTTCTCCCTCTCCGGGTCCCGCGGATGGGTAGTGGACGGAATGGTCCTCTGTAGTGCAATACAAACCCAGCGGAATCCGGAGATAATCCTCGACAGGAACAATAATTTTAACGTCTGCTGGCGTGATCTGCGCAATGGCGCCAACTATGCCGTCTATGTGCAGCAGTATAATAACAGCGCCACCGAACAGTGGACAAGCGGCGGAGTCGCCGCCTTCAGTGCAGCTGTCGGAAATGCCGATGAATTCCATATGTGCGCGAATCCCGACGGCGGAATCCTCGTGGCATGGGAAGATGACAGGGACGGTACGAACAGATCCTACGCCCAGAAGATCACTATAGGGGGCTCAACGGCCTGGACCTCCGACGGCGTTCTTGCTTGCGGGCTGGCAGTACAGACGAACAATCCACGGATCGCGACCGACGGAATCGGCGGAGCGCTGGTCGTATGGCAGGACGTTCGATACGACGGCGACCTGTTCATGCAGCGGATCGATGATTCCGGCTCACTTCTCTGGGGAACGAACGGAACAAAACTGACCACAGCTCCAAGGTCCCAGTACCTGGCTGAGATCACACATGACGGCCGGGGCGGAGCGATCGTCGCCTGGACCGATTATCGGAACAAGAGCTATGACGTATTTGCCGGACGCATGGACCGAAGCGGAAACTGGGGATTCCCCGCACCCGAGATCACCTCGGTCATCGACATCCCGGGCGACCAGGGCGGCGGAGTCAGCGTCGCGTGGGACGCGAGCCGTCTCGACGCATGGCCCGACTTCGGGATCACCGAGTACTCGGTCTGGCGCGCTATCGACCAGCCCGCTGCGATGGTCTTCGAGTCGAACGATGCGGTAATGCTCGCGGGCACGGCCGACTTCGATCCCGGCATCCTCGAGTCCGATCCGGGAACCGATATCATCCGCCGTGGGATGCTGGCGGGCGAGCCATACTACTGGCAGCTAGTTTCGTACGATGAGGCATTCGCGCAGGAGAATTACGCCGACGTCATCTCGACACTCTTCGATTCGACGGCGGTTCATCACGGTTACCATTACTTCCAGATCATCGCCCACACAGGTGACCGCACTGTATTCTGGGAATCATTCCCCGACAGCGGATACTCTGTCGACAACCTCGCCCCCGCCGCTCCTCTGGGCCTGGCAGGCGAACAGATGTTCACTCCCGAGGGCCTTCAGCTCACATGGGATCCGAACAGCGAAGCGGATCTTGCCGGGTACAAGATCTATCGCGGAACGAGCAGCGGCTTCACGCCGGGACCGGGAAACTTCGTCGCCTCGACGCCTGACACCTTCTCTGTCGACGGCGACTGGGACTGGTCGACAGGATACTGGTACAAGGTCGCGGCGATCGATATCCACGGGAATGAAAGCATCTTCGCCGTCATGGGGCCCGACATGGTCACCGGCGATGATCCGATGCCGAAGTCCGACACGGATTTCCTCGCACAGAACTTCCCCAATCCCTTTAACCCGAACACAACGATCGCATTCGGACTCAAAACAGGCGGATTTGTGAACCTTTGTATCTACAATGCGGCCGGACAACTGGTCACCGTGTTGATCGACGAATCGCGGCCTGCCGGTCAATACGCTGCCGTATGGAACGGAAAAGCCGAAAACGGAACAACCGCCGCCAGCGGCGTTTACTTTTACAGACTCATCACGAAGGAGTTCGAGGAGACAAAGAAGATGATCCTTCTCCGGTAAAACGGGGAAATAGCGAGCGATAAAGGTCGAGGGCCGGGATACCCGGCCCTCGTTGCATATATACTTCCGATTCTTTGACTTGACCAGCTTCTATAACTGGATCTTACCTCAGCAGCACCATCTTTCGTGTCTGCACAAAGTCGCCGGCGACGAGTTTGTAGAAATAGACGCCGCTCGATACCTGGCCGCCTGCATGGTCCTGTCCGTTCCAGGCAACTGTTCTGTACCCCGCATCCTGTTTCCCATCGACCAGCGTTGTCACCAGCCGACCGAGGACATCGTAGACTGAAAGACTCACATGCTCGCTTGAGTTCAGGTAGTACCTGATCTGAGTCGCGGGATTGAACGGATTCGGGTAGTTCTGGTAAAGGGCCGTCGCCACGGGAAGATCCTCGATCTCATCGTCGACCAGGAACTCCGTATCGGAAAATCCCCAGGTGGAGAATTCGGTGACACCCAGGCAGCAGATCGAGTTCGCATGTGTATCGACGATCCTCTCCGATCTTATCCAGTGGTGGTCGCCGACATCATACCTGTACGGATAGAGCGCCCCTTCTTCGGCGAGTCCGGAAGCGCCGAACTCCGCCTGCTCGTAGAAGAGTGTCATGTCCACCTCGAATATCGCCGCTCCGGGATAGGGAGTGACCACGTAGTATCTCTGAACCCAGTCTGTTCCGATTATAGCTGGCGGAGGGGTTTCCCCGGGATGTACGCAGATATTGACGCTGTCGAGAGTCTCCGAGATAAAGTTCAGGACAGCGATCGTTTCGTCACCCACGACGAAAGGAATGTCGACCGAAGTCGCCGTAATCGGCATCGTGGCGCATTTGGCGTCGATGTTCAGAAGGACCGATACCGAGTTCCCCGTCAGGTTGGTGGTGACCAGATCCATTGTCCCGTTGCCGTCCAGATCGGCGGAGAAGAGGCCGAAAGTCCCGCCGCCGGCGCCATATGTTCCACCGCTCGAAAACGTGCCTGCCCCGCTGTTGATCAGGATAGAGACGTTTTGGTCGGTGTAGTTCGCCGCCGCCAGGTCCATGTCTCCATCCGCGTCGAAATCGGCGGCAACTATTTCCACAGGCCCATCGCCGGTAGCGTATACAGCCTCGGATGAGAAATAACCGTTTCCGCCTCCCCTGATATATGTGATGTTATCGTCTGCGCGGTTGGTCACTGCCATATCGAGATCGCCGTCACCATCGAAGTCGGCGGCGCACATTTTCCCCGGATCATCACCGGTACTGACAGTCTCGCCGACCGCAAGAGTCCCGTATCCACTGTTCATCATCAGGACGACTGAATTGGTGTTGACCTGGACTGCGGCAACATCCAGGGCGCCGTCGTTGTTGGCATCGAGGATGTACGCACGCGAAACATTGCTTCCCGTGTGATAAGATTCGTAGGAAGGGAACGCTCCGGTCCCGCTGTTCAGAAGCACCGCGACATTTGAACCACAACCTGTGACGAGATCGATATCCCCGTCTCCGTCCATATCTCCGCCGTGGATACTTGACGGATAATTTTCCGTGGGATAATCAGTCCTGGGATAGAAAGTGCCGTTCCCGTAATTCTTTAATATTGATATGTCATCGTCGCCACTGTTCGCCACGGCTATGTCGACATCGCCGTCATCATCGAGGTCCGCTGCGGAGAGATAGAGAGGATACTGACCTGTTGGATAGGTGACATGGGAGGCATAAGTCCCGTCACCGTTATTGATCAGAATCGACATGTAGTGAGAGTTGCGGTTTGCTACCGCAAGATCCAGGTGGCCGTCTCCATTCAGGTCGGCCGCGAGGACGTAGCGTGGCAAGACACCCGTTCCGTACGTCACGTCAGCGTTGAATCCCGCTGAACCGGCGTCCGTCCGGGCAGTGAAGCTCCAGACATAAGGTTGCAGAGCCACCCCCTCGGCCGATTCGATATCATGAGTGAGACTTACTGTCAGGAATTCTCCTTCGTCGAAATCATAGGTCGGATTGAACGTCGCTGTTCTCGACGGATTGTCGTAGCTGACACTCCCGGCAGCGAAACCGTCGGTCCTCGTATTGACGATGAACGAGTTTGAATCGATCGTGGCACCGTCCATGTCCATATCAAATGTCACCGTGATATCGGGCGAAGGATCGACATCGATATCGTTCATCCCGGGCGAAGTCGAAACGACCTGAGGCTGCGCTATGTTGAATAGAACATAGATATAACTCGAGTAGTAACCGCCGTTGGAAGTAGCCAGATCCATGTCCCCGTCACCGTCGAAATCGCCCGCCGTGATATGGCCTGGTGAACGGTTGGTCTGTCCGCAGGAGAATTCGGTCCTGGAACTGCTGAAATCACCAAACCCGTCATTAAGCAGTACCGTCACCGTCTTCGGAACCGGGTTCGCCGTCGCGATATCGAGGTCGCCGTCATCGTCCAGGTCGACCAGCACCATCGAGTTCGGTTCGACATCAGTGTCGTACAGCGAGGGCGAACCGAACGTTCCGTTTCCATTGTTGAGAAGTACCGATACATCATCGAACGACCTGTTGACAGTCACCAGGTCGGCATATCCGTCTCCGTTCAGGTCGGCGGAATAGAGGGCGTCCGTGGCCCTGCCGGCTGAGTAGTTAACATTCGACGAGAATGATGAACCTCCGTTATTTATCCATACCGAGATGTAGAGGTTATCCTCGTTTGTAGTCGCGAAATCTATCTTTCCGTCGTTGTTGAAATCGGCGACACAGGGAAAATCGTGGATATTCGGCTCTGTCGTGTGAGTCCACGCCGCGGTGAATGAGCTATAATACTCATCGTATATCAGGACCCGGACCGCTTTGACAAATGAAACATCGTTGTATGACTGCACAGCATCCCGGTAGCCGTCGCCATTGAAATCGGTCACAGCGTACCCCGAATTAAGATAGTCCGCGCCTGCAAGGCCGCTCGGGTAGAGCGATGTAGTGAACGGATTGTTGATCTTTGTGAGGGAAAAACCACCGCTGGAAAAGTTGCTGAATTCCACCATGAGGTCCATGTCGTTATCCCAGTCGATGTCTACTGGAATCGGATTATCAAAGTGGTCGAATTCATCGTCAGTCTCGCGGTTGGTGCCGGTAAATTCGCCGCTGCCGTCATTGATCCAGGTCGTCAGCAGGTTGTAGTCGGGATAGTTCCTGATAGTAGCCAGGTCGATATTGGAATCGCCGTCAAGATCAGCAGCCTGGATAAATCCGGGCGCCGACTGGCTCGTGTACTGAACATCAGCCGTGGCAAACGTGCCCGATCCTCCGACAGGGCTGATAATGAAGTTCCAGACGAATGGTTCCTGCATATTGTTACCACCGGCCATGATCCTGACTCCGGTCGTGACCGTGACAGTCACCAATTCACCCAGTGCGAAATCCACAGCTGGATTGAAGGTAGCCCGTTTGGCAAGTTCGAACCAGCTGATGCTTCCCGTGTGATATCCGGTGAGGCTGCCATAGACGACAATCGTCGAACCATTCAGGGATGAAGACTCGATGCTGTGGCTGAACGTGATCCGGACGTCCGTATTCGCGTACGCATGGGTCCAGTTCTGTTTCGGGAATACACCCGTTACAGTCGGATAGATTTGAGCGGAGACAGCCGTAGACACGACAAGTGCCAGAACCGCCAGCACGATGATGCGTTTCATGAGAACCCTCCCCCATTGGTGTAATTTGAGCCGTGTGTCTGTTATATCAGAAACAGATCACCTCAGCAGGATCATCTTTTTCGTCTCCTCGAACTCCTTCGAAGCCAGTTTATAAAAATAGACGCCGCTGGCGACTGACTGACCGTTGGCGTTTGTGCCATTCCAGTCAGCGCTGTAGCTGCCTGCAGGTCTTGATTCATCGACAAGAGCCGTTACGACTCGTCCGGCAGCGTCATAGATCCGGAGTGACACGTGCCCGGACTCCTTCAACCCGAAAGCGATGGTCGTGTTCGGGTTAAACGGGTTGGGGAAATTCTGCGCGAGGAATGTCTTATCCGGCAGCGGCATCGGATCGTCACCCGTGATCTGCCCGGCGCAGAGAACAGCATGATCACTCTCGTTCCCGTGGATATCTATGGCCGAGACCTTGTAGCAGAATCCGACGTCCCACCCCCAGTCGCCGTCGAACAGGTTCTCATCGCAGGTAGTCGCGATAAGGTTTCCCGTGCCTGGCTCAAACGACTCTCCGATGTCCCTGTATATATTGTAGCCGCCGAGATCGTCTTCGATATTCGGATCCCATGTCAGTTCCATGCCGGCCGGTGTGAACGACTGCTCACCCGCGAGAGCCAGCGGCACGCAGGGCGAGAGGTTGTCCACTGAATACGCCTCGACAGGCGGCGAGTCCCAGAATGAAGTCAGATAAGCATGGGCCGAGACCATGAATGTGTGGATGCCCGGGTCTGCCGCGGTCGAGTCATAAAGTGTCGCCGCGGTATATGAATATTCCGGCATCTCGTGAGCGTCGACATTGGCCAGCCATTCGAATGCTGACATCGCGCCTTCAAGGCTTATGAACCTGTACGCCTCGCCATCGAACTCAGGCCCGACCATCGACGGTAAAGTCTCTTTTGTCCCGGCGTCGAGCATCGCCTGCATCTCGAGAATCCCGAGTTTCCGCCAGACAGAGTAGTACTGGATATTTCCTTCGGTATAGTCATCCAGGCGCGATGCCGCGAAGGTGAGCATCGCCTGGCCGCCCTGGTCGTTCGGAACATCCTCTGCTTCGATGACCCACGGACAGGGATACCCCCAGAACCCGTCGCGCACGATCCGCTGCGCGTAAAGATCACCATCAAATTCGTTTCTCCTGTCCCGCCAGACTGCGACTGCACCGCCCGCTCCGTCGGAGACGAGAAGTGCGTCTGCCTGGTCCGCTGCGATATCGCAGAGAGGGATTCCTTCGGTCGTCCAGTAGCTCATTCCACTTGTGCCTTCTATGCGCTGCACATATATATCATCATCGCCGCTTCGCGAATCCTGCAGGGAAATAATCACACCCCCTGCTCCATCAGAAACAATTCCAGTGATCCATTGATTGCCGCTGTCAATGCATACGCCGACCCCATCTGCCGCCCACAGTGGTAACCCGTTCCTGTTAACACGCTGCGCATACGCATCACCGAGTCCGGTCCTGAAGTCTGTCCAGGCTACGATCGCTCCATCTGCTCCGTCCGTGACGATATCATGGATAAACTGATTGCCGACGGCAGAGCAGAGAGCCACACCGTCAGCAAGCCACAACATGTTGCCGTCAGCATCTGTCCGTTGAGCGTATATATCGTATGTGCTTCCATTCCGATCGTCCTGCCAGGTAAGTATGGCTCCACCGTATCCGTCCGACAGCAACATCACAGCCTGCTGATCGAAAATTGCTTCCGAGACCACGACTCCGCCGGTCGTCCACTGCAAGACTCCATTGCTGCCCACCCGCTGAGCGTAGATGTCCTGGCTTGAACCACGTTGATCGACCCACGCAATCAGAGCACCTCCGGAGTCATCGCCGGTCAGACTGGGAGCGCCCTGAAAAGCTGACTCCCCGCAGACCGAAATGCCGTTGCCGGTCCATTGGACCGTACCCGACGCATCGATCCTCTGCGCGTAAATGTCCATATCTGAAGACCCAAACCGGGCATCCTGCCAGGCAATGATCGCACCGCCCACACCGTCTGAGACCGCTCGTACATACTCCTGAATATCAGCAAGGGAACAAATGCTCACTCCACCAGATGCCCAGAGAGTATTTCCGGAAAAATCGAGCCGCTGTGCGTAGATATCTTTATCTCCGTTTCGCCAGTCCTCCCATGCGATGACCACGCCACCTGCACCATCCGGTACGATTACAAGAGGTCCCTGGTTGCCTGTTTCCGTACAGACAGGCACTCCGTCTAATGTCCAGAGAGTGTTGCCGTAGGGATCTATCATCTGCGCGTATATGTCAGAGTTGGAGCCTCTGGAATCTTCCCATGCGACCACTATCAGGCCCGGTTGGACCTCTATGATATCATGGTAAGCCTGTCCTCCCGTTGCCGTGCTGACCGCGGTCCCGTTCTCGACCCACTGGCCGGCGGCCGGAATCGCAGCAAAACCAATGCAGAAAAATACCGTTGAAACGACAATAGCCCCGCGGACGGTCATCATTGCAGCCTCCTCGTTGTCTGACAGACAGGAAGTTCTCTCTAGGTTTTTCGGATATTAAGCCACCTCTATTGTATCACATCCGGGGGTACGGATTCAATCCCATGATATTAAAATGATTAGATAAGACGGAATCGATGATTCCTTGAAAAGCCACCGGGGGTGTGATACTATCCGGCTCGCTAGAGGACTCAGGGGAAATCACGCCACTGAACAAACAGAAACGACCGCCTGCATGCCGATTCGCCATGTAACGCCGTGGTTATAACGGCGGCACCCCTGGGCCGAGTCTCATTCCAGGAGGTGTTCCCTTGCCGAACTGTAAATCCACTTTCATGTCCAGGATCTCACTGAGCCTTCTCACTGTACTTTTGGTTATATCGATATGCGCCCCTGCCGCCTACGCACAGCACAATGCACAGGTGCTCAAGAGAGTCCGGGCCGTCATCGAGATCTACGGGCTCGGCCCGGTAGAGTTCACCAATATCTCGGGGCGGTGCGATCTCCTCTGGACGGATCCATACCCCGACGGCGACGGCCTCATCACTATCGACACTGAGATAATTGCGATGGAACTGGTAGACGGCAATATCGCTATCCGCAAGAATCCCGGGCCTCCGTCACCGGGAACAGTCAAAGGTAACACTCCAGGTATAGATTTCCCCGCGGAGTCCTTTTTCGATGTAATGATCGAGATAGAGCTTCCCGATCATATGCCCGGCGACCTGCTGATCAACTATGAGCCGATGCACCTTATCAGCCCTGTATTCATCGAGCAGTTCCCCCCTTATTTCTGCATGTACGACTACATCGGTCCGCCGATACTCCTCTACAACCTGGGCGGAATCGAGGTCGCGGCGATCCTGGAATGGCATGAGGAGATTTTTCCCTACTATCCTCCAGAGGCGTTTATCACATGTCCGACAGCCTACAAATCAGACGTCGCGCTGATCAACGAGGACGGGTTGATAGAATTCCCCGCCTCACTGAACGGTTTCGCCGACGAGGATATCGAATACGCCGAGTTTGGCTACAGGCCCTTCGGGAGCCTAGACCCTTTCATGATATTCGACATGGACTATGACGGCTCCGGGACTGATGCCTCTACGATCAATCCTGTCGGCGAGGGTGACGGCTGGTGCGGCTATTTCGAGCCGGGCTCCGAGCCCTTCGAGGGCCAGGTCGCCGAATGCAGGGTGGAGTTCAGTGTACCGGGACAAGGGTTATTCTGGGACACTATCCTCGTCTGGATCGATCCCACGCCACCGATCCCGACTTTCTTCGAGCCGAGGGATTCGATCATTTTATACGAGGTCGATTCGTTCTTCGACGTGATGTATGAGCTCGACGATGAGCTGCCCGCACCCAGCGTGGCTGAGCTTCAGGCTTACCCCCTCGCCCAGCTCTGGGAAAGAACCCTGACTCCCGTGGACCAGCTCGGCCTGGGCACGGATCTCGATTCGACATCGTGCGGCCCCGCGTCGGCCGCGTCCTGCCTGAAGTACTTCGCAGATAACGGCCACCCTACACTGGACAACCCCGGGGGGGACGAGGCCAAACCGGAACAGACCGGCGAAGATATCGCCCGTGAGCTCCAGGGAGCGATGGGCACGAACGGCACGACTGGAACATCAGGAACCGGCATGGTCTCAGGGATAAACAGCTATCTCAACAATCACGGTGCGACCGGCTGGGACGTCAGCCAGCATCCCGTAGACAACGCGACCGACCTCGCCGCAATGTTCCGTGAGATGGAGGCGGACAGCGAGGATGTCCTCGTGCTGCTCCAGGATACGACGACAACAGGGTCAGGATCGGGAGATACGCTCGGCCACTGGGTCACGCTCGGCTCGAGAGAGCAGATCCAGCACTCCCCCGACAGCACATCCCAGAAGGTCGACTTCATGGACCCATGGGGAGGCGGCAGCACTGCCGACAACAAGTATGACGTCGGGACAAATGCCGAAGGCAACCCAACAACCGAGGGATACGACCTCGACGGCGGCGGCGGGAGCGCTACGATCGCAGGGTACGTAAAGGTCTCCCCTCCCTCGGATGGTGGCGGTGGCGGAGGCGGCAGCAGCGCGGGCATCAACCGGGCGCCGGGCGCTCCGTCATTCGATCCGGACTGGATACCTCTCGACGCCGGCGAGGTGCGCGGGAACGGCCTGATAGATACACTTCACTGGGACACGCACGGGTTCAACCCGGGGCTCTACCTGATGGAGGTCATCACGACGAACCACCAGGGCATCATCTGCCGTGACCTCAGGATGGTCCTGCTGACCGAACCGACAACGGACTCTGATCCGGGAACTCCGGGAATAAAGACCGGGCTGCAGGGAACCTATCCTAACCCGTTCAACCCGACGACGACGATCGCCTACTCGATCGAGAAGGACGGCCCGGTCACACTGGCCGTTTACGACATCTCGGGAAGGCGCATCAGGACACTGCTGAACGCGAAAGCAACGGAGGCTGGCACCCACACGATCACGTGGGACGGCCTCGATGACAGGGGAAACAGCGTCGCCAGCGGAGTCTACTTCTGCAGGTTCCTCGGAGCTGACACTGAATCGTCGACGAAGATGATCCTGCTGCGGTGATCGAGGCAGTGGAGACATAATCTGTAATCAGACGATCGCCGGGATCCTTGGCTGGGTCCCGGCGATTTTTTTGAATTCTGACAAGATCTGTGATATTATTCTAACGCAACCTACGGGGTAATTTTAAAAAAACCAATAATCCTTCGAGGAGGTTCGATCATGAATCGGCAGTCTGTCGTTGTTCTGTTCGTACTGATATCGCTCACCGCAGTCCTCTGCCCGGCCGCTAAAGCACAGTGGGTGAAGGACGGGATCGTAGTAGCTGAAGGGGACACTCTTCAGAAGTCCTCCGTCCTTGTGAAGGATGATGATGGAGGCGTATACAACATATGGGACGATAACCGCATCGACGCACCCGGAATCTACATACAACGCTTTGACGCGCTGGGACGTCCACTCTGGCCGGGGAACGGCGTGCTTCTTTCGAGCGGGGTCTGGGACGTCGGTCCCCGGGCCATCAGTGACGATGCGGGTGGGGTGATCGTTGTCTGGCACGATAATATAGGCGGCAGTATATGGTCCCTCTATGCACAGAGAGTAGATCCCGACGGAACCGTCCTCTGGACCACTGGCGGGGTTGTTTTCGGAGAAAACAACGTCTCTGGGGGAGGCAGTAACATCGCGACTGACCAGGCGGGTGGAGTGATCGTTACATGGACCCGTGACTCCGGTCCATATAACGATGACGTATTCGCTCAGCGTCTCGACAACGGCGGCAACATCCTCTGGACTGCCGGCGGCGTCCCGGTATGCGTGCAGGGTGACGACCAGAAATACCCTGATATATGTTCGAACGGTCTCGGCGGCGTGTACGTTGTCTGGATGGACCTGCGTAACGGAACGGACTACGACCTTTACTGTCAGCGGATCGAGCCGAACGGCACCCTTGTCTTTTCTGCAAATGGTGTCCCGGCCTGTGCGACCACAGGCCACCAGATGTTACCGCAGGTCGTAACCGGAAGAAACAACCGCTGCCTCGTAACATTTATAGACGACCGGTTGATTGCCGATGAATACGACATCTACATACTGGAGATCACTCTCACAGGCAGCTATGGAGGGCTCGGATATTACGGCACAGCCGTCTGTCTGGCTGAAGGCGACCAGTTCGACCCGAGACTCATTCACGATCCCGTCTGGGGTGGTGCATATGTCGTGTGGACCGATTATCGTACCCCCGTCGGTTCATGGTACAGCGATATTTACATGCAGTTGATAACCGCCACGGGGGCCGCTTTGTGGACAGAGAACGGAATCGAGGTCTGCACGGCAACCGGCGAACAGTCTGATCCCATAATCGCTCCGGACGGATTCGGAGGAGCATTGCTCGCATGGTTTGACGACAGGATGTATGGCCATGATATCTATGCCCAGCGTATAGCTATCGACAGCACGACGTACTGGGAAACAGACGGCGTACCAATACTCGGCGAGATGCATTCAGCTACAGAATACTCCGAACAGTGCTATATCATTCCTGATGCCACTGGCGGCCTCTTCGCAACATGGGTCGACAATCGTAATGATAGCGACGGCGACATATACATGCAGCGTCTCTGGAAAAACGGGAACTGGGGAAGTCCGGAGCCCTACTTGTCCGCAGTCGAGGACGTTCCGGGCGACCAGGGCGGAAAGATCCGGGTCAGCTGGAGACGCAGCGCGCTCGATTATCTCCTCGGGGTGGAAGCGACGCAGTACTCTGTCTGGAGGCGCCTGCCTTCGGCTGGCATGCCGATGCCGTTTACACCTTCCCCCCAGGCGGATGTTCCTCCCCCTGATATAGAACCCGATTCGCCGGTACTGATACTCGACGGCGACGGATGGATATGGGAATGGCTGGCAACGATTCCCATCGGATTCTTCGATGAATACGCATATACCGCAGTGAGTATCTCCGACTCGACCGACCTCGACACCGGGTGGCAGTACTTCATGGTCAGGGTGCATACACCTGACCAGCTCGAGTTCTACACCTCCCCTGTCGACAGTGGTTATTCAGTCGACAACCTCGCACCTTCTCAGCCGAGCCCGATATCGGGCGAGCAGAATTTCGACCCGGACGGCCTGAAACTGACATGGGACGACAACGGGGATTCGGACCTCGATCACTATAACGTCTACCGGGGAACGGACGACGATTTCAACCCGGCTCCGGCGACCGGCAGATTTCCGACTGCATCAGGGGTGTTGATCGCTTCGCCTCAGGCAGCGGAATATTTCGACGGCGAGTGGACGTGGGACTCTGAGCACTGGTACGGGATCGCCGCTGTCGACATCAACGGCAACGAGAGCGAGCTCTCCCTGTTCGGGCCCGACGGCGTAACCGGCGACGACCCGATGCCTCTGCCCGATGCTACATTTCTCGCGCAGAATTTCCCCAACCCCTTCAATCCGAGCACGACGATAGCTTTTGGATTGAAGAAGCAGAGACACGTTTCGCTGAGGATATACAATGCTTCCGGGAAACTGGTCGCGGCGCTGATCAACGAATCGAGACCGGCCGGAACATACGCTGCCGTATGGAACGGAAAAGGCCAAAACGGATCCTCAGCCGCAAGCGGAGTCTACTTCTACAAGCTCCTTGCAGGTGATTTCGAAGAGACCAGGAAGATGATCCTGCTGCGGTGACCAACAACGGACCAGACACAAAGAAAGGCCGGGTTCCCTTACGGGTACCCGGCCATTCCACAACAACCCCGGTGCTCACCTCTTCCGCTTATACAAACTAAGTCATCTAAGCAAGAGTATTTTGCAAACCAAGCATCCCCCCCGGTTCGCACATTGCTGGCAATTGTGTTATTGCATGCAGCGTACCAAAAATACACGCAACCAAAAAACACTCTATCCCTTTTATTTACTAAGAGTTATCATTTAGCGCATCTGGCGAAAGGGGGCTCCAGCCGCGCACATCATGCACACCACTGCGCACAATTTGCGCAGTTAACGTCTGTTTACGGGGAATCGGATTCTGTCAATCAGGGTTTCCGTAATCGGGGATTCCGAACGATTTGAGTTTGTTCTGGAGCCCGCGCCTGCTGATCTCGAGAGCTTCGGCAGCCCTGGTGCGGTTGCCATCGAACTTGTCGAGCGCGGCAGTGATCGCCTGCTTCTCGGTCTCCTTCAGGGGACGCACCTCTATCTCCTGCTTTCTATTCGATTGTTTCCCGAGATAACCGGTAACATCATCGGCGGTTATCGTTTTCCCGGACATCGTTATCGCCAGGCGCTCCATGAAATTCTTCAGCTCACGCACATTTCCGGGCCACGGGTAATCAAGCAGGACGGATATTCCGCCTTCATCGATCTCGGTCAGGTTACCGCGGCCTCCCCTGGCGCCTGCATGAAGGAAGAATTTCGCCAGGTCCGAGATGTCCTCTTTCCGGTGACGCAGAGGCGGTATCGTGATAGGGAAGACGTTGAGACGATAGTAGAGATCCTCCCGGAAACGTTTCTCCTCGATCAGTCTCTCGAGGTTCTGATGCGTCGAAGCAAGTATGCGCGCGCGGCTGCTCTGGGGCGCCTTTGCCCCTATCCTCCTGTACGAACCGTCTTCGAGGACCCTCAGGATCTTTGCCTGCAGCTCGAAATTCATATCGCCGATCTCGTCGAGAAGGAGGGTGCCGTCACCTGCTGTCTCGAATACTCCGGCATGGTCAGCGATCGCGCCTGTAAAGGAACCTTTATGATGGCCGAACATCTCGGTCTCCATCAGATCCTTGGGTATCGCGGCGCAGTCCGCCACGACGAAAGGCCTGTTCCCTCTAGCGGAAATCTTGCGGATCCTTCTCGCGATCACTTCCTTGCCCGTTCCGGTCTCACCGCGAAGGAGCACGGTCGTATCTGAATCAGCGACCTGGTAGACAAGTTCCATCACACTCTTCAGGCCCGTCTTCTCCCCGACTACCAGACTGAACGGCTCATCGGCGGCCCGCCTCAGGTAGTCGATCTCCGTCCGCAGCTGGAAGCGTTCGATCGCCCTCTGGACGAGGACCTCGAGGTGCTTGAAATCGAGCGGCTTCTGGACAAACTCGTATGCGCCTTCCCTCATCGCCTCGACAGCCATGTCGATCGTGCCGTGAGCCGTCATGACTATCACCGGCATCGATTTGAAACTGGCCCGGATCTGCCTGAGCCCTTCGAGCCCGCTCTGGTCCGGAAGGAATATATCGAGCAGAGTGAGCTGACAGCTCTCCTTGTTCAGCTCGTCGACAGCCTCTTTCAGGCTGCCTGCCTGGCTGATCTTATAGCCCATGTTGGTGAGGCGGTCGGATATGATCATCCTGAGATTCTCATCGTCTTCGACTACGAGAATCCGGGCCGCACCGTTCAATCTCTTTTCAACCCTGTCCATTCCAGTATTCCTGTTGAGTGTTTTAGAAATAGGGTTTATATATACTGCACATTATATACCACGATGGTTCTATACGAAGCCTGCCTCAAATATGTTGATATTAATATACTTAACTTATGCGTCATTTTCCGCACCTCGTAATTCAGGTAAATCATCACCCAAATACTGCGCAAATTATGCGCGGTATTTATGCTTTTGTCAATTAAAAGGATGTATTCAAAAAAGGCGGGCGATGAGGATCAGCCGGGCAGAGTAAACGAGAAGACCGTACCACCGGCTTCCGCGTTTCTTATCGATACTATTCCACCGTGCAGTTCTACGAGCTGTTTGACGATCGCCAGGCCGAGCCCTGCGCCGTGGGCCCCCGTCAATCCGGAGGAGCGGTAGAAGAAAGGCTCGAACAGCTTCTCGGCCCCCTCCTCGGAGATCCCGGGCCCTTCGTCCCGTACTGAGACGAGCAACATCCGTTGCCCGTTAGTCTCATCTGTCGGGATGTCGTCCAGCCTTATCTCGATCGTCCCGCCTTCCGGAGAGTACCGGATCGCGTTCGAGATGATATTGTTCAATACCTGCCATATCCTCGTCCTGTCTCCCCTGACGATCGTACCTTCCGTACGGACAGTCAGCAGCCCCTTCATCTTCTCTTTCTCCAGGATAGGAGTGATCGAACTGAGCAGATCCTCGATCTCGCGCCTGATATCGAACGGCTCGACATTCAGCTGAAGACGCCCGCTCTCGATACGTGAGAGATCGAGCAGATCGGTGATCATTCTCTGCAGGTCTCCGCTGCTCTTCAGGATCATATCAAGATAGGTGCGCTGTCGCTCGGTCACCGGGCCCACGACTTCCTCGAGCACATTCTCGGCGGCCCCCCTGATCGATGCGAGCGGCGTCTTCAGATCATGGCTGACCATTGAGATGAAGTTGCTCTTCATCTCACTCACCGCTTCAACATTCTGCTTCTCTGCAAGTTCTCCGATCATCTCCTGCAAGCTCCCCGCCATCTTATCGAACGATCTCGCAGCAACACCGATCTCCGACTGCCCCGATTCCCCCAGACGGTAATCGAGGTTACCCTCCCCCACCTTCCTTATCCCGGTCAGCAGGCGGGTCAGCGGACGGGCCGTCCTTTTAAAGGTCGTATAGGCACCCCATAATGAAAGACTGAGCGGCAGAAGGACCAGGAGGATCACCGGGATCAGGAAGCTGAACATCTCTCTTCCGGTCTGGATGTACATACTCGCCCTGTAGACCGCCCACCTGGGCTTGCCCGATTGCCACCCCCTGGCCTGCAGGACAAGCTCGCTGCTGTACGGCATGTACCATCCCTCGGGCCTGCTGCGGTCGATTGACGACTCGAGCCAGGCGGGTTCCAGGTGGATCCGCGGAAAAACAGAAAGGATCCTGAGTTCCTCCTCCATCTCGCTGATGATCCTGTCATTGATCGGTATATGACTGACAATATCCATCTCGTAGCTTTTGTGCCGGTACAACCGCATCGCCCTGATCACTGCCGTTCCGTTGTCGAGAAAGAGGCCCTTTACGTTTTCATCACGTGTCCATCCGGGCCTTGTGTCATAGAGCTTTCCCGTACGGGGAGCCATGTACGAATACCCCGTGAAATACCTGCTGGAATCCTTTCGGTCCCTTGCCCATATCGTTATGTAGGCATCCGGCATATCGTAGGTGAAGAGGTACTCATCTTCTCCGACGAAGTTGAGCCAGCTTGTCTCAGTCGAAAGGTCGAGAAGGTTGTCTCCCTCTTCACTGAGAAGCATGTTAAAAGACGGGTTTCCCATATATGAAAGGACCATGTTGTCGGCTCTCTTCTCCAGTCTTTCGATCGTCTTCTCGACAATGCCGCGCTGGACGTCAAGGAAGAGATTTCCTCCGACGAACATGATCACAGACAGGGGTATAAGACTTACGAAGAGGTAAGATCCGAGAAGGGCAAAGTTCAGTCGCCTGCTCCTGCGCGAAGTCACTATCCGATGCAGCGCAACGACGACTCCGGTTACACCTGTCATGTGCAGCAGCACCTCGAGCGCCCGGCCCGCGGCGGAAATTGGCCCCGTATCGAGCATTCCGCGATGAAGCAGCAGTGCGCAGATGACGTACAGCGATCCAAAGGTAATGATCCACCAGAATTTCAGCCGGGCTCGCTCCCTGTCCCTCTGCAGCGTCACAATTAACAGGTAGATACAGGGAAGGATCAGGACCGCGATGAGGTCGAGCCATTGCGAAAAAGACTTGTCAAAATCTTCATCCGCCAGAAGGACGGTCAATCCCTGCTGCCTGCCTGAACTGGTGATCGTCATCTCTCTCGACGGTTGAATGATACCGAGCCATGGACGCAGACTGCGGTATGGCCTTTGCCCGGCGCCTCCCCAGGCCATCGTCTTCCCGTAGACTCTAACATGAGCGGAAAACCCGATATTGTCCGCCAATGCATTCGGGACCTTGTTGAGCAGGCTCGTGAGGAGAAATAACCTCAGTGTGTCCTGCGCCACGACCAGGCCGGAACCTGCCTCGGTCGCGAATACAGGGATATCGCCAAGCAGCAGAGGTCCGCCGGGGTCTCCTTTCGCCAGGCCCATTTCGGAAAGATGGGACCATCCCCTTCCGAGACCTATCCCCCTGATAACATGCCCCGACTGATCCGCCAGCAGGACCCCGCTGAACCTGTACTCGAGACGGTTACGGTCGGCCAGCCGTTCGAGACAGCGAAGTGACCTGTGCTGATCCTTCAGGGATGCAATGTCACAAGAACGCAGATCCGCGGCAAGATCGTCCGCCAGTTTCACCGCCTTTTCATGCTCAGATTCCAATATGGTCATGACATCTGGTTCAGCTCTCTCGAGCCTGTCCATCGTCGCGGTGTATCTGTAGAGGTCGCTCGCGAAAAAAAGTACCCGGACCACCAGAAACAGGACCAGCAGAAACAGCGCTCCCCTGATTCTGTTCCCGGGAGAATCAGAGTAGCCGATAAGTTCTTTCCTCAGCAGATGCATAAGGAGCAGGAGCATAAGCAGGATCACCAGAACGACAGCATAATAGATTGACGGCCACTCGGAGTATGTATGGGAATCGAGACGCATGTCTGTATCACTTAAAGGCTCTAATGGATTGATATGCCAGGCAAAGAGCGTCTCCCCCGCCTGGCCGACGACCAGCTCCTTCGCCCCTTTTCCATCGAGCTGGGCGAGTATCAACGAGTTGTATATAAAGTCATCAAGAACAACTGGCCAGCCCGGGACCGGAGTTCCGTCAAGTTCAAAGCAGTAAAGATGGTGGTTTCTGCTTCCCAGAATGATCTCATCAATACTGTCCCCGTCGACATCTGCCATTATCGGCGGGCCATAGACCATGTGGCCCTCATCCTCCTGAACGAGCCCGTAGATAAATCCATCAAGAAGAATGGGCCAGCCTTCGCAGGGCCGCCCCCCGAGGTCCCAGATAAATACATACCCGTCTAATGTGCCAATGAGGATGCGGTCCGCTTTTGCCTCGGGCCCGTTCCCCGAGGAAATAAAATATGGCCCTGTTAAAAAACTGGTTTTATCTCTGCCGTGGGACATCGATATCTCACTCCCGGTTCTAAGATCGCGCAGGATGACTTCGGTTCCATTAGAGACCGCGATATATCCGGGATCTGAATTGTCATCTATCGCCATACCGAGGCCGCTTTTATCTCCCATCGTGACAGGAAATCCGGGAAATCCGGCGCCGTCCTGGTACCATGCATACACGACCGGAGGGTTCGTAGTCAGGCAGACTATCTCCATGGTTCCGTCCCTGTCGAGATCCGCTGCCCATAAGGGACGTCTGTCGAAGCTGGCCGCCGCGATGTTGTGGGGCAGGATCTTCGGCCACCCATCGCGATTTTTACCTTCCGGGGAGAGAAGATACACGGCCCCGGCTTCGGGAAGCCTGGCGGCTATGAGTATAGACTTTCCTTCTGCCCTATCGGAAACCACAGGTATGGGGCTGGAAACGGCCCTGCCGCCCAGGTCCACGGGCCATCCGTCCACGACACTGCCGCCCTCGCGCCACATGTGCATCAGACCATCATTAGTTCCCGCAGCGATCTCGTAGTCGCCGTCCCCATCGAGATCCTCCATCATGGGGCCGCGGGATATCTCCGCGGCAGTCTCACAGGGCCAGCCGGGCAGGCTTTTTCCCTGCCAGTCGAGCAGGTAGACACGGCAGTCCTTTACACCGACTGCGAGTTCATCCCTGCCATCGCCGTCGATATCCGCTACGGCGGGAGCATAGTTGATGGAGTTACTGAGGTTAATCGGCCAGTTCTTCACGAGACGCGGGCCGGCGGGAAGGATCTTCTGCAGGGAATCGGGAGCAACGGATGGAGGCGAGCTGTTGGCCCTCAGGGTGTCTGATGTTATCAGGACAGGGATAGCAGCCAGCAAACAGACGGCGGCGATAAGCCGCCATCTGATCGGGGCGCAATCGGTCTTATTATCGGTCGGCGAGTACATCCTCTATATTCTAGCATTTTCCGGCGGTTATTCAGGAATCTTTCTTTGCGGCAGATGGCTGATGAAGAATTCTTTTCACCTGCCGGCCCGATATGATATACTGTCCCCGCTCTCACAAAAGGCAAAAACCAGTTCCATCATTCAAGGAGGCAGTGCGATGACACGTCACGTCAAAGTCGTTGTTGCTCTATCAATTCTTGCCGTTCTTGCCGGCATTACCGCGCTCTATGCCGTATGGGAGGAGAACGGTGTTCTCATATGCGGTGCGGACGGTGACTCATATGAGTACGCAGTTACCGAGGCAGCAGAAGATGGAATCGTCATCGCATGGAGGGATGAAAGAACCGGAGGGGGAATCTACGATATCTATGCATCGAAACTCGATCCCCAGGGAAATGTCCTCTGGACCGTGGACGGAGTGCCGGTGTGTACCGTGACCGGTTCCCAGAGGTACCCCATGGCAGTCTCCGACGGCGCCGGCGGCGCTATCATCGCATGGGAGGACAGCCGGAGTCCCTCAAGGGCTATCTTCGCCCAGCGCATCGACTACGATGGGAACATTATCTGGTCCGCCGGTGGTGAGAGCATCTTTACCGAGATAAGCGGTCTCGCCGAAATGTTCATGATCTCTGATGGAGCCGGCGGCGCTATCGTAGTTTGGTCGGACGCACGCAGCGGAGATTGGGACATCTTCGCACAGCGTTTCGATGGAAACGGATCGAGACTCTGGACCTCAACAGGCGTGCCGATCTGCTCAGCCGCGGATGCTCAACACGCGAATGGGATCATAGATGCCGGCGGAGGAGAGTTCATCGTCGTATTTCGCGACTATAGATCCGGCAATCAGGATATCTACGCGCAGAAGATCGACGTTGTGGACGGTTCATACATGTGGACCTCTTCCGGCAGAGCTGTCTGCACAGATATCGATACTCAAGGCGGGGCCGTTCTGGTATCCGACAGCGCCGGAGGAGCGATCATCGCGTGGGACGACTACAGGACCGGTGAAGACGAAGTATATGCGCAACACCTCAATGCAGATGGCAGCGATCAATGGACCGAGAACGGAATACCGGTCGCCGACGGCGTCGGCATCATCGGTTCAATAACGATTGTATCCGACACCGAAGGCGGAGCGATTATCACCTACACGGCCGGAACCCTGTCATTAGGGGGCGAATACAATTCTTTCGTCCAGAGACTCGACAGATATGGCAACATCCAATGGTGGCCAGGAGGTGTACGGGTAAGCACCGGTTACTGGAAAACATATTCTGAAACAACTGCTCCCGACGGCGAAGGTGGTGTGCTCGTCTGCCTGGTCGACCAGAGAGATATGAGCAACCTGGGTCTGTATATACAGCGGATCGATCATGACGGAACCATCCGCTGGGCGCCGGGAGGCGTACCGGTCTTTGCTCCTACCGAGGAAGAATCTGATCTGGAGCATTCAATTTTGACGAGTGACCGCGAGGGGGGCGCATACTGTGTCTGGCCGAACGACCGCAGCGGTGACAATTTTGATCTCTACGGTTCGAGGGTGAACGGATACGGCGGCATCGGCGGACTGCATGATCCCGCTGCTATCTCGTCGATCGATGACGTGCCGAACGACCAGGGCGGAAAATTGATGCTGAGATGGATGGCCAGCCCTGCCGACACTTTCCCTAACGGACTTATCGATTCGTACTCGGCGTGGAGGCTGCTGCCCGATCCCGGCGCGGCTGCCATGCCCATCCTTGAACTTGCCGATATAGTGATAGATTCAGAATCGATCGGTGAAGCAGTAAGACATATTCCTACGGCTGCCGGTGACGCCTGGGAACTGGTAGGCTTTATACCGGCCCGCCAGGCTGAAGAGTATGCCCTGATGGTCGAGAGCCTATACGACTCGATGGGGACCGATCCCGGCTGGCAGTACTTCGTCGTCACGGCGCACATGGAGGGCTCGATCCTCTTCTTCGACTCGCCTGTCGACAGCGGGTACTCGGTCGACAACCTGTCACCTGCTGTGCCTCTGACGTTTGAAGGTATCCAGAGCCTCGCCCCTCCCGGCCTGCGCGTCTACTGGGACCTCGGTACCGAATCTGATCTCCTGCGTTACGAAGTCTACAAGGGAACCACGGAAGACTTCGTTCCGGGCGGAATCACTTACGTGGGCAGCGTGACAGGAACGGAGCTGCTCGATGAGAGCTGGACGCCCGGCGATGAAGATTTCTTCAAGCTTCTCGCCGTCGATGTTCATGGAAACAGGGGCCCGACAACGCTGCTGAGGCCCGAGAACATATATGTCGGCACCCTGCTGCAGAGTTTTTCGGCAGCGTGGACCGGTTCGTGGATCGAGATCGCCTGGACATTGTCGGAAGCGGACAGCGATATCGGCTTCCACTTCCTTCGTGCCAGGAACCCCGGGGGGGAATTCGAGGAGATCGAAGGGCCGAAGTTCGACAGGGACGGCATGTCATTCGTCCTCGAGGATCACGACTGCGAGCCTGGCATTACATACAGCTACCGTATAGAGCTTGAGGAAAACGGCAGCCGGAGAGTGCTTTTCGAGACGGATGAGATCACAGCGCCGGTGATGCCCCTCACTCTCGGCCAGAACGTTCCGAATCCGTTCAACCCTTCAACGTCGATAGCATTCTACCTGCCAGAGAGATCGCATGTACTTATCGGCGTATACGATGTGACCGGAAGACTCGTGACGACGCTGACCAACGGGACACGTCCCGGAGGAAGCCATACAGTAGATTGGAACGGCAGCGACATCTCGGGAAGAAGTGCCGCAAGCGGCGTCTACTTCTACCGGCTTGTCGCGGGCAAGTCCGTGCAGACGAAAAAGATGATCCTTCTCAGGTAGGCCGCGACGATAACCTATACGACAAGGGGAGACATTTTCGGATGTCTCCCTTTTTTTCTCTTCACAGCTCAGTCCGGATAGTGTATAAAATATTCACACATCAGACCATAACACCACAGTGAATCCGGAATTCTTGTTGGTATTAGTCTTTTTATTACAACAGGTTACGGCATGAGCGCCGATTCCCCGGCATGGCACGCCAATTGCGTTGTACTACGATAATGAGACGATCTGTAATAAATAAGCACACTGTGTCTGTCCTGCTTCTGGCGGCGATCCTTGCCGGCAGCTGCCCGGCCGCTGCGCATTCCGCCGCTCATGATACGACATCGGTCGGCAGTAAAACTGTGCCGGCGGGCCGTGCTCTTCTGCTCGACCAGGTCACATTCACAGGCAACAAACGCATCCCCGACGAGATCCTTCGCGGAGTGGTCACCCTGCAGCCGGGCGATACAGTTACTGTCGCCGCACTCGCTCGCATGAGGATCGACGTCCTCTACTCCCACCAACTGGTCCGCGATGTCCGCCTCTCGACAAGTCCCGGTTCGCGGCTGGGGTACGTCGCCGTGGAAATGGAAATAGATGAACGCAGCCGGATCGCATTCGAGACCGGATTCGGCTATCACGATATTTACGGATGGTTCCTCACCCTCGCCGGTGTGAGGTGGCACCCCGTTAAGGGGAACGACTCGATGTGGCGCGCCGGTTTGAGGTACGGGTTCCATCTGACCGGAGTCGATGCCGACTGGGAGAAACCGGGCCTTCTCGAAAACGGCGTCGGAGTCGGAGCGCGCGGATGGATCTACAACCAGGACCATCTCTTCTACGGACCCGGGGCAGAGCCGCAGAAAGACCAGCCGGCGCAGCAGGAGTTCAGGCAGAACATCAGCAGGGCCGGCGCCGAACTGTACCTTCTCTACAAACAGCAGAAGACTACGCGCTTCACATTCGGCCTTCGCGCCGAAGCAGTCGACCCGGACAGCACATTCAAGGATGCTGACACCGGCGACGAGTATCCCGGTTCGGACCTTCCCCCTTCGATGCAGTCGTCGCTCGGGAAGACCGCGATCACCGGGTTCCAGTTCAGGATGATCCGCGATACACGGGACCTGCAGGCATGGCCGAGGTCTGGCTCGTTTACAAATCTATCCCTTCAGGCAAATACAGAGCTGCTCGGCGGCGACCAGATATTCAGCAAAGCTACAATCGACACGAGGTTCTACCTCGGCACAGGCGGCTGGAAGTCGATAAACGGCCGGCTGAAGGCGGGGATCACCTCGCCCGGGACACCCTACTACGACAAGTTCTTTATAGGCGGCATCTATTCAATACGTGGATTTGCGGAATTGAGCCTCTCACCGGCGAGCGGGCATGACGGATTCTGGCTCGCCGGACTCGAATGGCGCGTCCCTCTGATCCCTTCAGGACAGAAACCTCCGAGACTGACCGGTCTTCTTTTCCTCGATGCGGGCCAGGGCTGGCTGCGCGACGAGACGCAGCACACCCCGTCCGTACAAGCCGCGGTCGGCTACGGATTCAGGCTGCGCCTCCCCTGGCTGGGGATGCTCGGTGTCGATGTGGGAGTGCCGCTGAGCGAAGGAACGACAGGCGACCCTTACAGGGTACATGGATCGATCGGATTCTCTTACTGACCGGATGTGCAGGAAGGACCGATGAGGACAGGGCGGATATTGACGACGATACTTGCGGCGGGACTGATCCTTGCCGCTCTGCCGGCGTCTGCCCGCGCCCCGTCATCGGAGCGCCCCATCATAAGAGACGTGATCATCTACACGGACGGAAGCACCCTTTTCTGCGACCTTACGAGCGACGGGATGATCAGCGAAAGGATATCGGGGACCGTGAGGAGCGGTCTTCCCGCAGTCGTCGAGCTCTTCTATCACCTCAAGACGAAGGGCCGGGGAGTATCGATCGAGGGGATACATTCATGGTCACTCCGATACGATGTCTGGGAGGATATCTATTCCGTCTCGGATGGAGACACGACAGTAACCCTCGAATCTATCGAATCGATGGAGAGTATGATAAGCCGGCTCAAGGGAATCTCCCTCATCCCCTTCTCGAGACTTGCTGATGGAAAAGGATTCACCGTGAAGTTCAGCATAGCGGTCAATCCGTTCTCCGGTTCGGAGGGCAAGCAGGTCGAGGGATGGATCGAGGAAAGCGCCGGCGTCAGGCAGGAATCATCGTGGAGAGAACAGGTACTCAACGTAAACGACCTGATATCGCACCTGTTCTCGAGAAACCGCGACGCGTCGAGCCGCAGCGACTGGTTCGAGATCGACTCCGCCGAACCTCGACAGGTACGGCGCATAGACAGGGGGCATGACTGATGTCGATACGTACAAGGCTGGTCCTTCTCTGCCTCATACTCGCCCTGCTTCCGGCGATACCGGTCTCTCTCGTGGTAAGCGACATGATTGACCGGTCGTTCGATATGGGATTGAGCAGTTCGGTGTCGGACGCGCTCGAAGGCGGGATGTCGATCTCGAGAAAACACCTCGAGCGGCTGCGCGCTCAGTTCGAACAGAGATCCTCGATGGTCCTTATGATGGGATACCGGTACGCGCTCGAGAATCCCGGCCATATAGAATCTCTCATTACGAGCAGCGCCGATTCCAGCGGTGGAGGGTTCATCATCGTACCTGCCGATATCAGCTCGGAAGGCGACAGCGACCTGCCCGAAGGATTCGGCAGATTCGCTTCGAACAGCGAGTTCAAGACACTCGTCGAGGGACGGAAGCTGATAGAACGCGCTCCACTTTTCAGGGAATCTGATTTCGCGCGCTTCTTCGAGACAGAGGACAGGGCCGTGATGCTGGCCCTTTTCCCCGTAGACACCGAAACAAATACCGAGCTGATCGTCTTCAGCCGGGCGGACCCGGAATTCATCGAAGACGCCGGCAGGATGGTCGAAACGGCCCAGGGATTTGCCGGCATGAGGGTCATGGAACAAAGGCTCAGAAAGAGCTTCCTCATCTCGTTCCTTATAATATACGCCGTCGTCGCGGCGCTCACATTCTTCGCGGCACTTCTTATTTCCGAGAAATTCTCCTCGCCGGTAAGAAGGCTGGCAGGCGCCACCTCCGAGGTAGCGGCGGGGAACTGGGACGTCCGCGTGGAAGACAGGACAGGCGGTGAGATCGGTACACTTGTCTCGGGATTTAACGAGATGGTAGCGGAGCTCGACTCACAGCAGCGACGGCTGACCGACCTGGAGAAGATGGCCGCCTGGCGAGAGTTCGCGAGACACCTCGCCCACGAGATCAAGAATCCGCTTCTGCCGATAAGGCTGACCGTTCAGGAGATGCGTGACCGGTACGACGGCACGGATGAACAGTACGGGGAGTTCCTCACCGAATCGGGCAGGGTCGTTGATGAGGAGCTCGACCACCTCCAGAGACTGGTCCGCGAGTTCTCCGAATTCGCGAAGATGCCGGGATTGTCGCCGACGGACGGATCGCTCGGGAAACTGGCAGCCGATGTCGCAGCCCTCTACTCGCAGGCAGACATAGACGTCGATGTAACAGGCGCACCGCCGCAGTTCCAGTTCGACTCCGATCTGATCCGGCGCGTCATCGTAAATCTCTTCGAGAACGCGATCGGCATGATGCCGGAAGGAACGAAAGCTGTAATCAGGGTGTCGGTGAAATCTGATGGGGGCAGCGCCGTCATGACTGTCAACGACAACGGCCCCGGTATCGCCGAAGAGGACCTCGACAGTCTCTTCGAACCGTACTTTTCGAAGCGGAGAGGCGGAACGGGGCTGGGGCTGGCTATGGTAAAGAACATCATCCTCCTTCACGGAGGAACAATTAAAGCAGATAACCGGGGAGGCGCGAGGTTCACGATAACACTGCCTCTCTCAGGTCCTGAAAAACCGAATAACATGGAGGAAGTATAACGATGCCGGGACAGATCCTGATCATCGACGACGAACCCAATATCCGCAAGACTATGGAGATGATCCACAAGGGCGCCGGATGGGAGACCGACTCGGCGGAGAACGGCGAGGCCGGCCTCGCGAAGATCCGCTCCGGTGATTACGACCTCATCTATCTCGACATGTCGATGCCGGGGATGTCGGGCATAGATGTTCTCAAGGAGATAAAGCTCCTTCGCCCCGCGCTGCCCGTCGTGATCCTCACCGGCCAGGGAACGATCGAGCTTGCAGTCGAGGCGATCAAGATAGGCGCCTTCGACTTTCTCGAGAAGGAAGTCGGCAAGGAGAAGATACTTCTCACATCGTCGCATGCCTGGGAGATGAGTTCGCTCGAGAGAGAGAATGAGAAGCTGCGTACACGTGTGCTCGGTGACCGGAAGATACTCGGCGCGAGCAGTGATATCGCCGATGTGCTCGGGCAGGTGGCGAAGGTCGCTCCCACATCGACCCGCGTTCTCATACTCGGTGAGTCAGGCACGGGAAAAGAATTGATAGCACGTGAGATCCATCGAAGAAGCAAACGTTCCGGAGGAGCTTTTATAAAGGTCAATTGTGCGGCGATACCCGAGGAACTGATCGAGGCGGAACTGTTCGGAAGCGTCAAGGGCGCGTACACCGGCTCGGTCAAGACGCGGGAAGGAAAGTTCAGGGCCGCCGACAAGGGGACGATCTTTCTCGACGAAGTCGGTGATATGTCGCTGAAGGTCCAGACGAAGGTGCTCCGAGTCCTCCAGGAGGGCGAAGTCGAGAGGGTCGGAAGCGACCAGATCATCACCGTCGACGTCCGCACCATAGCGGCGACGAACAAGAACCTCAAGGCGGAGGTCGCTGCCGGACGTTTCAGGGAGGACCTCTTCTTCCGGCTGAACGTTATCCCGATCACTGCCCCTCCCCTGCGTTCGCATCCCGAAGACATCCCCCTTCTCGCCAACGCGTTTCTCGAGGAATACTGCGTCGAGAACGACATCCCGCTGAAGAAAATCGACCCCCGAGTCGCGGAAGTACTCGCCTCTTACCATTGGCCGGGCAACGTCCGTGAACTGAGAAACCAGATCGAACGCATGGTGATCATGTCACAGGGCAGGACGATCACGATCAGCGATGTCAGCGAGGAAATAAGACGCGGGGGCGCAATGATGCCGGCTGCCGGACAGGAAGAGGATCCTGTTGCTGAAGGATCCGGTTCATTTGATGGGATGCCTCTCCAGGAGGCGAAGAAACGACTCGAGGAAACACTGATCAGAAAGGCGCTCGACAGGAACGGATGGAACGTCACCAGAGCTGCCGAGGAACTCGGACTCGAGCGGACCAACCTTCACAAAAAGATAAAGTCATACGGCCTTACCAAGAATGGTGAGTGATACAGATAGACCACAGTGTGAACAGGAGCAACATCTCCCCTGCTTTAACACCAGCTAAGAAGCCAAAGGGATCGAACTTATAAGGTGTTGTCTATTATATAAATACGTTGCTGCTCCGGTTTTCCCTGCGAGACTGTACTTTGGCACTTCTCTTGTAGTACCAGTTACAGAAACTGAAAAACAGACGGACCGGAGACAACAGCGAAAGGAACTACGATGAACGTCTTGAAGAGAACAGAAAAAGCAGCGAAAGCGGCAGTGATACTGATCGCCATAACCGGCCTGCTCTCAACAGCCGCATCGGCGCACGATCCCGCCGATTCAACGAGCGCGAAGTTCGTCGAGGACAAGAGCGGCATCTACCTCGGGCTGAAGTTCGTCGGATCCTCGCTTCATGCCGAGGACAAGGCAGAAGGCGAGTTCTTCATCAAAGATGACGGCGGCGGCGTGCAGTTCGACTTGGGTTACCGCTTCAACAGGGCGTTCGCACTTGAGTTCTGCATCGGCACGTCGACCCACGAGACTTCGGTGCAGGAGATCGACGCCAATATCTACTCCGTGTGGCTCCTGGGATACTACAGATTTGCCCCGACCCATGCCTTCCGCCCCTTCATCAAGTTCGGGATGGGCGGGCACGGACTCCAGATGGCCTATGGAGACGCATCGGCCCGGATCGAGGGCGGCGGGGTCGCGATAGGCGCCGGATTCAGATATTTCTTCACCGCGCACTTCGCTCTCGGCCTCGACCTGACGACCAATATCATCAAGTACGACACAGCGACGATAGCTCTGGGCGAGCAGGCGCAGTCCTTCGAGATCGATGAGGAAGGCTCGTTTACTACACTGGGGCTCTCATTCTCGTACGGCTTCTAGCATTTACCTGACACATTCAATCGAATCTCATTACAACGATGCCGGCAACGCCGGCATCGTTGTTTTATGGCAACAACCGTGAATTTTCACCACGTATCCAGACTTTTACGGTGTCACACATCTCCTTATATTTCAACATATTACAAAACCGGGCTCTGGCACGCTCCCTGCGAATAGCATATATTGAGAGTCGCAATGGATAAACCGCCCTTTAAAGGAGGACACAAGATGAGAAAGCGACTGAACACCATCAGCATCATGATCCTGCTCGCCGCATTCGTGTTAGCGGGATGCTCGTCCGACGACAGCCCGGTCGGCATGGAAGAACAGCAGCAGGCTCCGGCCCTTCCTTCTGTAGAGACGATGAAACTCGATGTAGGTTTCTTCGAGTCTGCCGATCTCCCCCCGCAGGCGATTGAGACGGGTAAGTTCGACGGGCCTGACACCGTCGCGATGGACGGCATGCACCTGAACTTCCTTAATGCCGCGGTACGCGTCCTCTTTCTTGACGTCGTCTTATACTCGGCAATAGTCGAACCGGTCGTGGCCTTCCAGCTCGCGATACGCTCGGTCCCGCAGCCGCAGGACGACGGCTCCTGGCTCTGGACATATATAGTTGTCGAGGGCGCTAAAGAATACGCGATCTATCTGAACGGCAAGGACGAGGGCACATATTCGAGCTGGCGCCTCGACGTCTCCTCGAACGACCCCGCGATGCCCCTCGACCATTTCACATGGTTCACTGGCGAGATCGAAAGCGATGACAGCGGAGGGTACTGGCAGTTCTACGAGCCGTCCGAGGAAGAAACACCCGCTGCAATGGCACTCGCGACACCGGGCGTAGAGAGCATCAGGATCGACTGGGCGAATAACGGCATGGAAGGAAACAACCTGATCCTGCTGGTGAACAAGGCCGGCGATCCCGCCGAGGGCAGCAGCCTCACCTTCGAGGAACTTCCCGGGTACTCTTCGGTCGAGTTCTACGACGCCGGGAATAGCAATACCGGCACGATCCTCTGGCGCTTCGACGGCACCGGGTATATCGAGTGGCCCGACTACCGTGACGGCGCACGTTCATGCTGGGATAACACGCAGCACGACGTTGACTGTATCGAATAGCGGTACTGAAAAACGACCCGAAAAACAAAAGGGGCATGCGCTAAGCGCGTGCCCCTTTTTTGTGGAATCTCGCCGGAAGGATTCCGATCAATTATTGCTTATGACACCGGCAATACCGGAGACGGCGTCATCGACGTTCTTTCTGATCACCCCACGCTCGACCGAGAAGAGGGTGTTCGCCGCTGCTATCCTGCCCATGATCTCGAGTGAGAGGTTGAGATAATCCTCCATGCCGTAGCTCCTGGGACGATAGCTGAAGACATCCTTCCCGAATCTCGGCGACTCGGCAAGAACGATGTTCTCCCTGATCACCGTGTCGAGAAGAAGAGCGCCGTACTGCTCTTTCAACGTTTCGAGAACGGTGCGGCCCAGCACCTTTCGTCCATCGTACCTCGTAGCGATGATGCCGCCGATCGTCAGCTCGGGATTGAGCTCCTCCATGACCGACTCGACCTTCTCCATAAGGCTGTCGAGGCTCCTCAGCGCGAGATACTCGGTCTGGACGGGGACAAAGACCTTCTTCGAAGCGGCAAGCGCGTTCGTCGTGATGAATCCGAGGCTCGGCGGGCAGTCGAAGAGGATATAGTCATAGTCTCCATTTATCCTCGCGATGGCCCTCCTGAGCAGGTGTTCGCGCTCGAACGTATTGGCAAACGTCACATCCGCTTCGGACAGGTCGAGGGAGGACGGGATAACGGAGATCGAGAGCTGCGCCTCGCTGTCGCCCATGTAGATGCGTGCCCTCAGGGGCCTGGTGATGATCGCCTCACGCGGATGGACCCTCCCCCTCATCACGTCGTATATCGTGTAATCGATCTCGTCGGAACTGATGCCGAGAAACTCGGTCAGATGTCCCTGTGGATCCAGATCGACGATAAGGACCTTCTTGCCCAGAATACACAATCCCACGCCGACATTGACGACCGACGTGGTCTTGCCTACTCCACCCTTCTGATTAAGGAACGCTGCAGTCTCTGCCTGGTGCATGAACCCTCCCTGGTTGTGTTTTCGGAACTGAAGCCTTTAAAAACCGCTTATAGACCCACAAAGGACGCATTCTGACCTGAACCGGGAAATATTTCAATAATTAAATGATCAGGACATTCAAAATCTCACGCATCGCTATCACGGCCGGAATCATTTTAAATCAGTATCGATCTGTGGTATAATGTTGCCGCGATTTAAGGGAAAATCTCACAACTTGTCCAAATTCAAAAGGAGGCTCAGTTATGGGTACTCGTTTCAGGCTGTTTTTTGCCTGCGCGATTGTCTTGCTGGCTGTCGCCGTATCTCCGGTCCACGCGCAGTGGGTCGTGGACGGTATACCGGTCTGCACCTCGCCCGGCACGGAGGACATGGTAAGGACGATCTCCGATGGAGAGGGAGGGGCTATCATCGTCTGGAGGGAGAACAGGGGGAGCAGCTTCGATATATACGCCCAGAGAGTAGATGCCCGGGGGAACGTCCTGTGGGCCGCCAATGGTGTCCCGGTCTGCAACGATCCCGCCCAGCAGGCGGATGTAGAGATCGTTTCAGACGGAGCCGGCGGCGTAATAGCAGCATGGACCGACCAGAGGAGCGGATCCAGCTATGACATCTACGCTCAGCGCCTCAGCAGGGACGGAACCCCTCTGTGGACCGTAAACGGCGTCGCGGTCTGCACCGAAAGCCACCAGCAGCTGTACCTGGAGATCGTGGCCGATGGAACACTGGGAGCTGTCATCTGCTGGCAGGACTTAAGGGGCAGTACAAATGAGATCTATGTCCAGAAAATCAACAATTATGGCGATCCGCAGTGGGCCTCGAACGGGATCACGGTAACGGACTATTTATGCGACAAGTCACAGCCCACAATGGCGGAAGACGGATACGGCGGAGCATACCTCGCCTGGGTGGACAACAGGAACGGCAACTGGGACATCTACGGGATGAGACTCCTGAATAACGGGTACAGGGCATGGTCCTCCGGCGGACTCGGTATCTGCACCTACCCTGATATGCAGACGACACCGAGGATCGCCAGGGACAGTAATGGCGGCCTCATAGTGGTCTGGGCGGACCGCAGGAACTCCAGTCATTACGATATATGGGCCCAGAGGTTGGCAAGTTACGGCGGTGCCCTCTGGACATCCGGGGGGAGACCTGTCTGCACATCATCGGAAAATCAGCAGGCTCCAAAGCTGGTCAGGACCGATGAAGCCGGAACCATCATCATATGGGAGCATTCAGGACCCTATACTGAACTCTACGCGCAGCGAATCAACCACCTCGGCGAGACCGAGTGGGGATCCTCCGGGGAAATTGTATGTTACGGATCAGGAGATAAACTCAATGCGGCGATCATGGAGGACGGGGAAGGTGGAGCATTCGTGAGCTGGACTGACTGGCGATACCTGGTCGAATACGATGTCTATATTCAGCGGCTCAGCTCGTCCGGTGATCGGCTCTGGAACCCATACGGAGAAATAGTCTGCGACGCGGTCAGCAACCAGTCCGAGCCGGCCATGGCCCCTGACGGAAGCGGAGGCGTGATTGTATCTTTCCTGGACGGCAGATACAACGCAGGGTACGACATCTTCACACAGAGGATGGAGAGAAACGGCTACTGGGGATATCCGGCACCGGTCATCACGGGAGTGCGGGACATACCCGGCGACCAGGGTGGCTGGGTTCGACTATCTTTCGACGCCAGCAGGCTCGATACGTATCCTGAAGACAAGGTCGGATTCTACTCTATCTGGAGAGCGATAGATGAGACAGCCGCTATGGCGATGTTTAAAAGCGGGGCGGCAAGGTTCGAGGAGATCATCCATTCTGCCGGATCCGCGACGGATGATGCGGTCGCCCTGTTCCTCGACGAGGACCTTTCGAGCGCTCCCGTCATAAGAACGGAGATGCTGGCAGGAGAGCCGTACTACTGGGAGAGAATCGCGACCCTGGACCAGGAGTATATGATCGAGCACTATGCGATAAATGTCGAAACGATGTTCGATTCGACTGACACGAGCGACGAGTGCCACTACTTCCAGGTCGTAGCCCATGAATCAGACCCGACAGCATACTGGATCTCGCAGGTCGACAGCGCTCGTTCGGTCGACAATATCGCGCCATGCGCTCCACTGTGCCTGGTCGGCGAACAGTCGTTCGTTCCGGAGGGCCTTGAGGTCACATGGTCGCCGAACACCGAGATCGACCTGGACTGCTACAATATCTACCGTGATGCAGGCCCTTCGTTTGATCCTTCGCCGGGAAACCTGCTGGCGACGACATGCGACACTCTGCTCCTGGACGGCGGCTGGTCGTGGGATGCCGGATTCTGCTACAAAGTCACGGCGGTCGATGTCCACGGCAACGAGAGTGAATACGCGCTGCTCTGCGCTGAGCAGGTCACCGGCGATGATCCGATGCCGCTGCCCGATGCGACATTCCTCGCACAGAATTTCCCGAACCCGTTTAACCCGAACACAACAATCGCGTTCGGGCTCAAGTCGGGCGGATTTGTGAACCTTAGTATCTACAATGCGGCGGGCCAACTGGTCACCGTGCTGATCGACGAATCGAGGCCTGCCGGTCCATACGCTGCCGTATGGAACGGAAAAGCCGAAAATGGAACAACAGCCGCCAGCGGCGTCTACTTCTACAGGCTCATCACTAATGAGTTCAAGGAGACGAAAAAGATGATCCTGCTTCGGTAATAAAAGAAAACCACTCCTGCTGCCGGGAGTGGTTTTCACTACATATACTATTACAATTCTACTCCCGGCGCCGGGAGCAGATCGTATCATTCCAGGTCAGACGGGAGATGCGGGACCGCATAGATCTCGCGCATCAGTTCCCACCGCTTCGCTGTATCGTCGCCCGCCTCGCGTTCGATGTAATCCTTCACCATCTGCAGGCCCACGACATATGTGACGACATAGCTGCGGTACTTCTCGCCGAAGCGCAGGTACATGTCGGCCCTTGCCTCGGTCATCAGGGAGTATTTCTGCAGGAACTTGCTTGCCTCTTCTCTTGTCCAGTCCCCGTCGAGGTACTTGCGGACCGACTCCGTCCTCGCCCCGCGCAGGTTCCTCGTGAGTTTCTCGAACTTCAGGAATTCCTCGGCCCTCGCCGGATTCAGTCCCGCCATCGGGAAGAGAACGTCGCGGGTAAATGCCACGCGCTCCTCCTCGGTGAACGCTATCCGGATGCCGAGGTTCGCCCCGCCCTCGTTCAATGTCGCCTGCGGGCAGTATAGAGGCTGTATGGTATATTCCATCCAGCCGTTGTCGTTGAGCATGTTCTTCTCGACCAGCACGTTCTGCACATGATGACCGGGGTAGCCCTCGTGAACAGCGAGTCCGAGAGGCGAACTGATACGGACCGGCAGTTCGACATTAACCTGGATGAGGGAGCGGTAGTCGCCCTTGTACCAGTTGTAGGCGCCCCAAGAAACACCTGTCACATACTCCTTGTCGAAACTCTCCCCCTCGGGAAGCGGTATGTGAGGCAGGGTCCTGTTGCGCGCCTCCTCGATCGCCCTCGTGAAGACGGCGTCGACCTTGTCCTTCGGGATCGTGAAATCGGCCCGGTATGCCTCGACCCGTTCGGAAAGGGGAGCGTCGCCCGGCAGCAGGGCTTCGAGCTCGGCCAGGGCGGCATCGAGTGCGGCGATGTCGGCCGGTTCGGCGACAGCGTCATAGAGAGCCTTCGATTCCTCGTCGAATGTCATCTTCTTCCCGCCGACCAGCTCCGCGCGCGCCTTCATCGACAGGATATGCCTTCGGAGGAACTTCACGCGGCGCTGTTCCAGATCACTCAGGGCACCCGCGTCCACCGCATCGAGGTCGGCCACGAGACCATCCGCCTTCATGGCAATATCCGCCGAGGGGATCACATGATCCTCACCCTCCGGCAACGGAGCGGGCTTCCATTCCTCGGGGCCGGTATACGCATCGACATAATCGGGATCATACTGCCCCAACACGAGGCTGAGCTTCACGTACGATTCAGCGACGCGGTCGACGGCGGCGCGCTGCGCCGCAGTATCTGATCCGCCGCATGAAGAAAGAGCCGCACCGAGCATCAGGACCGCGATGATGAGAAGGCGTATCATTGGATCTCCTGTCTTGAACTATCGTGTGATGGAATCTCCATTATTCAAATCGAACTGCGACAGCAATATTCGGGCAGGCGCGCCATCCAGTCAAGGATGTCTTTGCCGCCGGGACAGGTCAGCTCCCGGAACTCCTCGCCTCTATCTGCCTGATAAGCCCCTTGAATATGAATCGGTGAAATGGGAGAAAGAAATACCAGTAGGCCCGCCCGAACAACGTCGACGTCATGTAGCGTGCAGTCAGGGACAGTTCCCTCCGCTCGCCGTGATCACCGATATGGAACTCCAGCCAGGCCTTGCCCGGCAGCCTCATCTCGGCCCGCAGCAGCAGGCGTTTCGAGGGGATGATGTCCTCGACGCGCCAGAAATCGACGACATCGCCGGCGGCCAGACCGCGGGCGCTCTTTCTTCCCCTGCGGGTGCCGACCCCCATGATGATCCGGTCGAACGCCCCTCGGATCCGCCACAGCCAGTTGCCGTGGAACCATCCCTCGCGCCCTCCGATGCTGCATATCGAATCGAACAGGGAACCGGCCGGCTTATCAGTCTCCATCGAGCTCGAAGCGTGATACATCGGGCGGTCGTGGACCTCAGCCAGCTTTATCGCCAGCTCGCTCGCCGGCGGATATGCGTCGGACCACCTCGTATGGACGCGGTCCTGCTCCTCGCGGGTCATCGCCCTGACCAGGGCGGTCCTGTAGGGAAGTGTCTCGAACGGAACTATTCTTCTAATCCAGCTGTCCTCGCAGATGACATCGTTCTTCATCCCTTCCATCAGGCTGATCGTAATAGGGCCGGGAACGGGTGTTAGCAGGCCGGCAACATAACCGAACGCCTTGAGGCTGAAAAGCGGCATCATTATAAAGAGGCGCCGCCTGTCGAGGACCGCGGCAACTGTTCTCATCATCTCCCTGTATGACATCACATCATCGCCGCCGATATCGAAGCTGCCACCCGATGTCTCTTCAGACTCGAGCGAGCCGACGAGATACTTGACGACGTCGCGAATCGCAATCGGCTGGCAAAGACTGCGGACCTCATAGGGCGTAACGATCACGGGGAGGCGGGCGACAAGGCTCTCGAGGATCTCATATGAAGCGCTGCCCGATCCGATGATGATTGCGGCGCGGAGTATCGTGACAGGCACTGAGCCTGATTGCAGACGTTCCGCAACCTCGATCCTGCTGCGAAGGTGCGTGGAGAGATCGCTCCGGACATCTCCGAGCCCGCCGAGATAGATGATCCTCCTGACTCCGCGTTCCGCGGCGACCGCGGCGAAATTTTCAGCCGCCTTCGCATCCACATCGGCGAATTCCCGCGGACCGAGAAGCATCGAATGAATGAGATAGTATGCTGTATCGACACCTTCGAGCGCTGCATCAAGACTCCTGCGGTCGAGAGCATCTGCTGTTACGACCTCTACTCCCGGCCAACGCCGGCTGATCTCGCCGGCTCCTCCCCTCGCCATCGCCCTGACCCTGTATCCCCTCAGCATCAGCTCCGGGACCAGGCGGCCTCCGATATATCCGGAAGCGCCTGTCACAAGGACCGTACCGATGTCGCCGCGCGGAGAAGTCGGAAGCTCCGTGCAGAACGGAGTGTCGCTCTCCGGGTGAATAAAGGATTCCATCATGCCCGTATGGTATCATATATCAGCAAGAGTACATGCCCTTCGTTGTGCATAAAAAAAAGGCCCCGGGAAACCCCGGGACCTTTGTAAAAGCAATCTTTTATTCTATCTCTTCTGGATGTTCGGCTCTTGCAGACCGTAACCCTCTCTTTTATCATCCCGCAACAGCATGAAAGCCACCACTACAGCGAGAGCTGAAAGGATCACGAATACAAGCATCGTCGTAGTATAGTTGTATACCACAGACTCTCCAGCCGTGATCTTTTCCGCAACCCCCGGGTTAGTTTCATCAAGGACCCACCCCAGCATGTACGGAATACCGCTCAGGCCGATGTTCTGGATCCAGAAGATCAATGCGAATGCAGTTCCCAGCAGATGCTCAGGAATGATCTTCGGTACTGACGGCCACATGGCAGACGGAACGAGCGAGAAAGCTATCCCAAGAAAGACTACTGCTACAGCACCGACTGCTATGCTGGTGATGCCAGGCATGAATAGTATCAAGTGAACAGCAAGAAGCATAATCGCCCCGATCACCATGATTGTTGCACCCTTGCCTTTTCGGTCATAGATATTTCCAAAAAGTGGAGTCAGCGCCAGTGTGCCGAAGGGAATAATACTCGGTATCGCTCCCGCCCATTTCGGGCTCATACCAAACTTATTAACGAAAAGGTCCGCCCCGAATTTATAGAACGGGAATACCCCTCCATAAAATAATAGACATAGAGCAGCGATATACCAGAACCCCTTACTTTTCAGAATAATAGTAATATCTGCAATCTTGAATCCCTCTTCTTCTTCACCGGTTTCCTGTCTTTCAAGATGAAGTTCGGCGTCCAGTTTCTTGTCCATGAGGGAGTAGAAAATGAATGACAGTAATCCAATGACGAGCAGGATCAGGGCCAGCAGGACAGGAGTTGTCAGCCCCCATTTTTCAGCGATCATTACGGGGAAGAACAGAGCCGCAAATGAACCCAGTCTCGCGCATGCGACCTGCAGCCCCATCGCAAGAGCCATCTGCCTGCCTTTAAACCATTTAACAACGACTTTCGATACGGTGATCCCGGCAAATTCAACCCCGACACCAAAAATACCATAACCGGTGAAAGCCCAGAATATCTGGCTTTTCAAACCGAGTATGGTAGCTCCATCAGGGAAGATAGTCCTCAGAGCCATATATTTGACGATTCCGCCAATCACCATGATCAGGGCGGATGCTATCAATGAAAATCTGATGCCTTTTTTATCAAGAATAAATCCTGAGATTATGAGCATCAAGAATATGACATTGAAAAAACCGTATCCCAGCTGGAACGTTCCGAAATCTTTCGATGTCCAGGCTATTCCACCATCAGCAAAGGATCTCTGCAGCAATGGTTTCAGAGGTGAAATAACATCAGTGAACAGGTAACCGCAGAGCATCGTAAATGAGACGATTAACAGCGCTGTCCAACGAGCTCCCGCAGAATCCCTCAGAGTTCTTTTGATCGCTCCAGCCATACAGTAGCCTCCTTTTCACTCAACAAGTGATGAATTGATGGGTAACTATACGAACAATCGCCCTGAATGACCATATAAAAATAGGCTGTTTCTTATACATCATATTCGCGGCTGACAGGGGGAGGGGGAGCGGCTTCTTGATTTGTTCTGAGGGAGAATCCCGAGAGCGAGAGCTCTGTTCTCGGCACCTCGACGATCCTCTTGATATCATCAGATTCGAACTTTGCCACAAGGTTCCCCCTTGAATCGCTCGTGAGGCAGAACTTCGGACTGGAAAGGCCCTCCGGCCATTAGTCCGCAGACTGATATGAGATAAAGGAAGAGCCGCCCCAAACGGAGCGGCTCTTTTTATTCAGGGAGTGTGAATGATCCGCATTACGTACAGATTATTTGCTTCAACGGACACGGATCGTCGCGTTAAGGAAAAAGGTCCCGAAATCGACATAGGCCCCCATAAGCGTGAGGTCAGTCCTCGGCTTCTCGACTATCTTCCTGAAATCATCAGTGTTGAACTTGACCACGAGGTTCCCCCTCATGTCGCTTGTAACGGATGAAGGAGTTATCGTAACTCCATTCGCGCCGCGAAGAACAAGAGTGGCCCTTGCGACTTCGCTGAACATGACTTCCGTGTGAATCGACACTGTTGAACCCTCGTAATCGAGGACGAATACGGTAGGTGATACCAGCATCGTTCCGTCGAAATACTCTCTCGCTGTAGCCGGAGCTGCGAGAAGCAGTCCCAGAGCGAGCACTATGATACATTTCCTCAGCATGTTATTGCTTCCTCCATCGGTTTTGAACTTTTCATTTACTGACTGCTATGGGTCACCCATTCGTAGCGTGTAATCGCAAGGTACATGCCCCGTTCGCATAAATCGATGAAGATGAATGATGATAACAAGTTATAAAATTAGTCAGGAAATGACGGTGGCTAAAAAGTGTACCGACAGGTACAATCAGCTGGGTAAAATTGCTCTGCTAGGTTCACCTGCGCCTGGCTAAAGTCAATAATGGTAATTCGTTACCATTATGGGGAATCAGGCGGAACCGGAAGCCTAGTATTTGAAGTACGCCTCGAAGCGGAGGAAGTGTGAGTAGTTGTTGCTTTCGGCGTAATAGTCGCCCGGCATCAGGGCTTCCCAGAGGAAATGCCCGCTGAGATACTCGGTCCAGTTCCACTTCAGTTTCACCGTCGAGAGGTTGCCGCGGAACTTGCCGTCGCCGAAGATCTCTTTCTCCGGGTCAGGGGGCGGCTCGAAGGCCCACATCCAGTAAAACCTGCAATCGATCTGGACCCTGGGGTGGGTCGTCCAGGCAAGATTGAGCCAGCCCGATCCGATATTCTCCCAGTACGCTACCCCGCGCTCGTTGACGAGTGTGTAGATATAGAGCTCGCTCCATTTCGGCCAGCGCGAGTATACCGGGTTCCAGCCCTCGTAATCCTCGGTCGTGGGATCATCGCCCGAGAGGCCGAATCCGCCGATACCGAAATCGAGTGGAAGGGTCTCCCTTGGAAATTTATATGTTCCGTACAGCTCGAGCCCCCAGGCAATCCTGCTCGCATCGCCGCGGTCACCGATCTGCGTTGCCATCTCGAGGCCGAAATCGAACGATTCCCACGCCACGCCATTCGCTCTCGCTCCTACCGTATGAATATTGCTTTCAGGAACGACGTCATCAGGATCGTTCTCGTTCTTGTAGAAATAGTACGCCTCGAGCCTCCTGCCGTCGAATGACCTGTCGATATAGTACAGGCCCGCTCCCGTCTCGTCCCACTCGATAAGGGGCCTGTCCCTGTCGTTGATGACAGGAAGGTACTTGTCCGTCTGGGGATCCGAGATAAAATGAACGTCGAGACTGCGCCTTCCCCAGTCGGCCTTGAACAGCGCCGCGTTGAAGTAAGCGGTCCTCGATCCGTCGAGAGGGCTTCCGTCCCAGCAGACAAACCCGTCGCCGTAGAAGAGGTTTTGCCGGCCGATCTTGAATCCGTACGGCGTGTAGTTCAGAGTTTTCCCCTCGAGGTACAGGCTCTCGAAGATTACCTCGCCCCATTCAAAACCATCGCCCGCAGGACCGTCCTCCGGCTTCAGCCAGACACGGGTCTCATTGGTCATCATCGCGTGGGCCTTCCACCACTCGTTAGGGGTATAGGCGCCCCAGAGCTGGGAACGGAACCTGAAGAACTGCCAGTCGTCGAAGAGGTCACGGTCGAGATCGAACGGATCGACGATATATGTCTCCCTCAGCCTGAAGCGGAATCCCCAGTCCCAGGGAGCTATCTCTTCTTCCTGTGGGGAAGATGAAAAAGCCGCCGCTGATTCAGGAGAGAGGACCGAAGCCGTATCGGAATCAGCCTGCGAAAGGCCTTCTCCTGCGCAGGCCGCGCCTGCGGGAAAGGCGGCAAGCAGCATAAACACAGCCAGGATGCGGCAAAACGAATCGGATAATTTCCTGTTATTCGGGGAGTGAGACATCATGCTCCTTTACCCTCTCATGTGATCATTGTGATTGAAAAAATATCTGGCATTGGATGAATACCATGTTACTATGACCGACAGTCTGAACCTTCTTTATTTATCGGGCCTTTCAACAGTTCTACTGTAAGCGAAAAAGGCGTTTTGGGCTATTATTTTATATCTTTAACCTGTCTTCGGTGGAGTCATGGCGGGAATATTCGGCATAATCGGCGACATCTCGCGTTCCGGGGAATTCGAGCGTAAGTTGATACACCTCGACAGTTACAAGTCAAACTCCACGAAGGCGGACGAGAGGACATTCCTGGGGCTCACCGCTCTCGACTTCATGGATGACGGGATACTCGAAAGAGACGGCCTTGTCATCTCGCTGAACGGCGAATATTACACCGATAATTCCGCTGCCACAGCATCTCGCGAAAAGGTCCTCGAGCTCTTCCGGGGCCAGGGCAGGGAATTCATTTCAGGGCTCGACGGCATCTTCAATATATTTATCTACGACAAGGCGGAGAAAAGGCTCCTGCTGATGAACGACTGGGCGGGGAACCACAACCTCTTCTACCATTTCGACGGCAGCACATTCATCTTTTCCACCGAGATAAAAGGCATCCTCAAGCTCATCTCGAAAAAGACCGTCAACCAGCGCGCCTTTGCGCAGCAGCTGATGTTCGGCAGCATGATCTTCGATGATACCCCGGTCGAGGAGATCCACCTGCTCGATCCAGGATCGATCCTCGAATTCCACGATAACAAGGTGAAGACGCAGCGTTATTTTCGCCTCGAGGATGCCTACAGGATCGACAGGAATAAAACGGATTCCGCCTACAGGGAGGAACTCTATTCGCTTCTCGAACGGCCCGTAGTGAAGTACCTCAACAGGGACGGCATCAGCCTGCCCCTTACCGGCGGGCTTGACAGCAGGTTCCTGCTCCATTTCCTGATGAAGCACGAGTATCCACTCAGGGATGTCTACACGGTCGGCACGATGGAGAATGAGGATGTAAGGATCGCGAAGGACATATGCGGAAGTTATGAGCTTCCGTACAGGGCCGATCCCCTCTCCATGGAATATCTCACGGAGCATTTTTTCGACAACTATCGCATCAGCGAGGGACTGATCCCGCACCCACTCTACTTTCCCGGCCTTCGTGAAGTGAAGGAAGCCGGATGCGACCACATCATCTCCTTCCCTTCCGCAGACCTGACTTTCGGCGGAAGATACAGCCACCAGACCAGAAAATATGTCGGCGAATTCCCGATAGATCCGTTCATCAAGACATCGATCTTCAACAAACTGCTCAAGCTCCCGGAACTTATGCTGCGGAACCTGTTCGGCGAACGATCAGAACTCTTCGATCAGGTCAGATCCGGCATGCTCACATATTTCGACAGCCTCAGCGAATTCCCGTCGATCTTCGTCTACGATCATTTCTCGTGGTATCAGCACGCGAGGCGATGGGGAAATATCGGGGGAATGTTCGGGCAGTACATCGGAAGGATCACGCCTACTAACGACAGGCAGGTAGTCACCTTCGCATTCAACCTGCCGGTCGACCTGAAATACGCGCAGCACGTATACAAGGAGACGTTCAAGAAGTACTGTCCCCGGCTGGTGAGATTCCCGCGCGAAGGGATCGGCATACCGGTGACATGGAGCGAGCCTGTGCAGACTCTCTTCAAGCTGTACAGAAAGCATGTCAAGGGGCCGGAAACCCCTCATACGCAGAAATTGACGACGGAGATATACAGGGATCAGATGCGGGAGGATATCGGGAAGATCCTGTTGTCGACATCGCTGCGCGACAGGGAGATCTTCGACAACACGGCCGTAAGAAAGATATGGAACGACCACCTCGAGGGAACTGACCGGTCATTTATCATACATAATATATTGACCGCCGAACTGTTCTTCAGAAACTACATCGACTAGGGGCCGCCAGGTCCGGGACTATTGCGTCATCCTGTAAATGTATTATTTTAATAACAGTGGGCCGTTGAACGGACCGGATGCGGTTTATCTCGCCTCCGGTCTTCATGAATCATCAGCCCTCCACCCCCACCTGTCCCGCGTACACCAGGCACCGCACCGGAAGGAGCGCGCCGTGAAAAGACATACCCCTGTTCTTTTCCTTCTTTCAGTAATCATAGCCGGCATCGCATTCATGCCGCCGGCAGAATCGGAGCCTTCCGCAGCGCATGGAAAGATGAACGTGCAGCTGCGGTTTCAGCGCGAAATGCGCGAGGCGCCGATGAAATCCGACAGCCCGCAGCGAGCTATGCTCGGGGCGATCGGAGGCGACAAGGCTATCGCGACCGTTAAGTTCGACCATGTGCTCAACGGGGCGGAGATATCCGACCTCGAAGCGAGAGGCATCGAGTTCTACCGTATCGACGGTGAGATCGCCAGGACGAGGGCGATATACCCGGTCAAGGTACCGTGGGACGAGATCGACGGCCTGGGCTCCCGCAGGGAGGTACTCAGGCTCGAGTCTAACTGGAAACCGGCCGTCTACCCGGCGCTCGACGTCAGTGTCCCCGAGATAGAGGCCGATTCGGCCTGGACCTACGACGACCCGCTCGGCTTCCCCATCAGCGGCAAGGGGATGCGTGTCGCGGATTTCGACACCGGTATCGATGTTTTCCATCCGGCGTTCTTCTTTGCCGACGGTGACACCTTCAACTGGGTCGACGACAACGAGAACAATGTATTCGATCCTGATTACGACTACGTGGACCTGAACGATAACGGGATCTTCGACTTCGGCGAAATACTGAGGCTCCAGGACGGCCACGTCATGGACTATGCCGGCGTCTGGGGAGGCGGCCCCCCGACAAACATCGACTACGAGTACCAGACTTACTGGGACTGGATATATGCCGACCAGAACTACAGCGGCAACAGGGAATTCGGGCCGATGTGGGGATTCAGCGAAAGCACGCCCGGGTTCGGGGAACCGATCTTCATCACACTGGATGACGATGGAGACGGCGAGCTGGATGTCGGCGAGAAACTCGTGCAGCTCGGCAGTTCGAAGATATACGCGACGATGAACGCCGATTCGCTCGAGAGGGTGCGCGGCACTGACCTGATGCTATCCGATGATGACACCAACGGACACGGCACGGCCGTGATGGGTGTCGTCGCCGGCGGAACCCGCGGATATACAAGGTTCTGCGGCATCGCTCCCGACGCCGAACTGCTCGCCGGTTATTATTTCTCCGGCGTGCCAATCTCCTACCTCGTCCCCTGGGCGCGGTCGCGCGACGCCAATGTGATGCTTTATGAGTTCGGCGGCTTCGTATGGGAGTTTCTCGACGGCTCGACTCTCGACGAGGAGATTATCTCGATAGAGAACGAGACGATCATCCAGATAACCCCGTCGGGTAATCTCGGCCGCGGTGACAAACACGCGATAGCGGATATCCCGGCGGGCGGAAGCCGGACGCTGATCATCAGCGTACCGACATACAACGGCAACAATATCCAGTTCGTCTACGGCTCGACGCTCTGGCTCGGGGGCCTGTCCGACCTGACGTTCAGGCTGCGCTCGCCGCTTGGTTCACAGATCGCGCTTCTCGGCGGGTCACAGTACGTCGACAATTATTACATATGGACCGGCTTCGATACGAGTCCGCGCGGCACGAACAAGATCGACCTGTATATCGACCATAACACCAATCTTCATGCGATGGGCACCTGGGAACTGACCGTTGAGAACGGTACCGGCGCGAGCGTGGAGATCATCAGTAATGTCGCCGACCACCTGTCATCGTGGGCGGGCGGCGCCGACTTCACGAACTACGCGACTGACGAGCGGAACGTCACCTGGCCGGCGACCTGCGACAGCGCCTTCTGCAACGGATCATACTCGACCCGCGGATTCGAAGGGTACGGCGGTGTCGGCGGTGGTTCGATCCCGGTCGGAGAGATCAGCGCATTCAGCGGGCGCGGAGAGAGGATCGACGGGAGGCATCTTCTCGACATCGCATCGCCGGGCAATTATGACGTTTATACGACCCATTCGCATTCGACCAGCGCGAATTACCCGCTCGGCTCCTGGCGCCAGTTCAGCGGGACGAGCGCGGCGGGCCCGCATGTCGCTGCGGCAGCGGCCCTCGTTCAGCAGGCATGGCCGACAGCTTCGATGCCCGAGGTCGAACTGCTGCTCGCATCGCACGCTTACGAGGACGGATTCACCGGCCCGGTATACAACGATACCTGGGGATACGGGAAGCTCCGCATACTCGGCGCCATCGGTGTCGCGACCGCAGTCGAGGAGATGGCGGACGGAAGACTCGCGCCGAGCCTGCTGCTCGACCAGAACTATCCGAATCCGTTCAACCCGGTGACGTGGATCCCCTTCTACCTCCCGAAAAGCGGGCAGGCGACAGTCAGGATATACGATGTGAGAGGCGCACTTGTCAGGGCATTGCGGGAGAAATGGATGAGCGAAGGCGCTCACAGCCTGACCTGGGACGGCCGCGACGGATCGGGGCACAATGCCGTTTCGGGCATATACTTCTGCGTTCTCGAGCAGGATGGTAAAAAACAGACCCGCAAGATGGTTCTGCTGCGATGACCATCGGGGTTGAACATGTTGATATTGCTGTGATTACAGCAATTGACGAGAAGCTAGGTATTTTCGTCTAAATCGGAGAGGCTGAATTAAAGATATTGAGCGCACTCCGGGCAGGTAATATAATTCATATGTAACGGAAATCCTGAGAGGTGAAGGTTGGGACCTTCCGGGTAACCTCAAAGGATAGGGGAGGCGTGAGCAGGACTCGCCTCCCCGCTTTTTGCATATAGAAAAAGGAACGGACACGCAGCGAGAGCCAGTGCCCGTTCCCTCCATTGACAGTCGCAGTGACAGTCGTGGCACCACTGATGGTGGTATTTGATCTCGACATGACGCCTGTTCTCTGGGTCTTCGATATCCTTGTGACCCTTACTTTCGCGGCCGATATTGTGATCCAATTCAACACCGGGTACTTTGAACACAGGGAATTAGTCACCGACCGGAAGCTGATTGCCAGACGCTACCTGAAAGGCTGGTTCGTTTTAGATCTGCTGGCGACCCTTCCCTTCACCTGGGTATTCTCCTCAAGTCGATTCGCCGCCTCCCCGAGAAGCCCATGAATCTGAGGAACACTCGCACGACGATTCTCAACGAGGGATCGGTCGAGGAA
>RCNF010000559.1_pt1 | contig 45434 bp, 35 predicted proteins | sample 2041311 | NCBI WGS metagenome assembly RCNF01 (sample SAMN09708228, study PRJNA481090) | Marine sediment metagenome, whole genome shotgun sequencing project. | biome: marine sediment; feature: ocean; material: sediment; isolation source: Sewage treatment plant 2 marine sediment (STP2) ...
AGCGGGTTGTCGGGGAACATCTACACTGCGGAGCAGGACGGCCTGATCTCCAACGACATCACAGCCCTGCAGATGCTGGACGGGGATCTGTTCGTCGGCACAACCGTAGGGGTCTCTCGTTTCGCCAACAACGACTTTACCGACCAGAATACGGGTCTGACGGATCTTATGATTAGCGACCTCACCTTGGATAGCGACGGTAATCTTCTGGCCGCCTGTACCTCCGAGATCTTTCGGTGGAATCCTCAAGGGGAGACCTGGACTTCCCTGGGGGACCCCGGAGTCAATCCGGTTGAGCTGGCCAGTTCGCTGGGAACGGTTTATGCCCTTGGCCGGATTGGGGTGGACGATCCGCTCATCAGTGAATTCGACGGTTCGCAATGGAGGCCGATCTTGAGCCCCTTTGCTCAATGCACGGCCATCAGCGCGGGTGAGGAATTCTGGATCGGTGGCCCGGAGGTGGAAGCCACGGCCGGCGGCTCGTTGACCTACAATTACCTGGGCCGGCGGCTGACCGGGAACGACTTCGACACCGTGGTCGATATTGCCACGCAGGCGGCCAACTGCGAGGGCGTGACTTTCGATCCCGATGGTAGGGCCTGGATGGGAGATTGGTTCGGCAGTTCCCTCTCGCGCTACGACCCCCGAGATAATTCCTTTTTCTTCATCTACGAACGTCCCCATCCCGGCAACGAAACCCTGAATCTTTTCCCCGGACTGGGCCCGCTTCTCAGCATGGCCGCCTCTGAGGACGGAAATATCTACGCCGGACAGTACGCCGGCGGGGGATTGCTGAAGTTCAATCCGAGCACCACGACCACGGATCTGATCGACCCCGACAATTCGGAACTGGGAGGTCGGAGCATCATCGGCCTGGTGGTCCACCCGGACGGTCCGGTGATCATCTTGCACGATAGGTTCGATACCCAGAGGGTGGAAGTGCTGGTGGATCCGGACAACTGGTCCGATACGGGCAGCTGGATGCTCCCGCCCATGGATCAGGGTCTGGGCAGCGGTCTGGCGATATTCGACGCGGTAGTGGAAAGCCGTGACGTCATCTGGTTCTCCGTGGAAGAGGTGGGCCTTTTGCGTTGGGATATCAACGGTCCGGACGCGGGCCCCGGCGACCCGCTGACCTGGTTCGATGAAAGCGACGACGTCTGGTACGAACCCGTCACCTCGTTTCCGACCACCTCCCTGGATCCAGGCCAGGCCTTGGGTCTGGCCCGGGGCAAGGACGGATCGCTGTGGGTTGGGGGTAACGGTCTCGTTCAGTTCACCTACGCCATTGAGGGGCAGAACTCCATCGTTCCCACGGTCCAGCTGGCCCTGCAGGAAAAATTCAGCCCCACCATCAATGGCCTGGTCAACGGGAACGTGAGGGACATTGCCGTGGACTTCAATGGTGACGTCTGGGCGGCAACCCGAACGGGGCTGAACCGCGTCACCCCGCGCGGGGACGAAACCACGGTCGACGCCTGGATCGATTTGCCGAACTACCTGGCCAACCCCACTTACGGGGTTCTCTATTCGCCTAACGTGATCGCTCCGCTGCCTGGCAATACCTACGCCAGAATCGTGTCCTCGTTCAACGGTCGGCAAATGCTCCTGAGCTCCGACCAGGGGACCACGATCATTACCGTGGGCTCGAGCACCGTTTCCGGGTCGGAAGGCGATCCCCTCAAGGACGTCTTCTGCTATCCCAACCCCTGGACTCCGGGCGATCCCGCGCCGCAGCTCAAACTCGGCGGACTTCCGGAGGGGAAGGTCCAGGTGGAGATATACAACACGGAGGGCCAGCAGGTGTTCGTCGACAATTCTGTTGCCGAAGACACCGGATTCTGGGAGGGTGATAACAAGTTGGGTAGCCGGGTGGCCAGTGGAATGTATGTTCTCAAGATATCCACCGGTAATCTGATCACCACACGGATCCTGGGTTTGGTCAGGTGACAGCTTGCCGGTGTCCGCATGGTTTTGATACGGAGAGGTAATGACTGACAGTAACGGACATGTCTTCATTCAGCGGGACCAGTTCCTGCCCTTCTTCAAACCGGACGTGGGCCCCGAGGAAATAGCCGCGGTGGCCGAAGTCTTGAGCTCGGGCTGGCTGACCTACGGTCCCAAGGTGCAGGTGTTCGGTAAAGCCTGCGCCGACTATCTCGATGTGCCTTGCGCCGTGCCGGTGGCCAGCTGTTCGGCTGGACTGTTCCTGACCCTAAAGACGATGGGCGTCGGCCAGGGGGACGAGGTCGTCCTGCCGGCCATGACCTTCATCGCCACCCTGACCGCGGTGATTCACTGCGGAGCCCGGCCGGTTCTGGCGGACCTGGACCCGGATAACCTGGGACTCGACCCTGAGGCCTTCGCCCGCGCGATCACTCCGCGCACCAAGGCCGTCATCCCGGTGCATCTGGCGGGACACCCCTGTCGTATCAAGGAAATCTTGGCCATCGCCGAGCCGCATGGTATCAAGGTGATGGAGGATGCGGCCCACAGCTTCGGCGCGGCGGTCGAAGGCCGGCGCATCGGCGGGTTCGGCGACGCCACGGTTTTTTCTTTTTACGCCACCAAGTGTATCACCACCGGTGACGGCGGGCTGGTGACCACGGCCAATCAGGAGATGGCCGACAATCTCCAGCTGCTCAGTTTCCACGGTATGGACGGCAACGCCTGGCAGAGGTACGACGACAAGGGGCGCTGGTATTACGAAGTGGTGGCCCTGGGCTACAAGTTCCACCTCGGGGATCCTGCCGCCGCCCTGGGCCTGGTTCAGCTGTCGCGGGCCGACGCCTTCATGGCGCGCCGCACGGAAGTGGCCCGGCGTTTCAACGAGGCCTTCAAGGACCTGCCGGGAGTCGTTTGCCCGCGTCAGGCGAATTGGGCGACCCATGCCTGGCACCTTTATGTCCTGCGGATTGATCCGGCTGTGGTCGCAGGCGGACGGGATGGAGTGATCGCCGACCTGACGGCCAACAAGATCGGCAGTTCCGTTCATTTTATTCCCCTGCATTTCCACCCCGCCTATCGTGAAGAGGGTGCCGAGTTCGCTCCACTGCTGCCCGAAACCGAAAAGTACTATAGCGAAGCGGTCAGTCTGCCCCTGTTTCCCGCCATGTCCGACGCCGACGTCGCCGATGTGATCGAGGTGGTGACCGGTAGCGTCAAGCGGAGGACCCGGTGACCCCAGCGAGTGACAACGACAGTTCCTTCAGTCTTGAAATTTCCGACCAGGCCCCTGACGACTGGGCCGATCTTCTGTCTCGGGATCCCGCGGCCGAATACACACACACAAGTTACTGGACCGATGCGGTGCGCCGTCACCTTCCGGACGCCGACGCCGTCTGGCTGACCCTGCGCCAAGCTGGGGAACTGGTCGGCGGATTGAACGCCATTCGGCGCTCGGTCTGCCGAAGGGTTCTGGGTCTGCCGCTGGGCTTCACCCGCCTGGACAGCAGTTTCGAAGGCACATCCGGGGGGCCGGTGGTGGCCGCAGATCTGGCGGCCTCGGTCCAGGAGCGGATTTTTGGCGATCTGGTCGCAGGCCTGGCCGGACAACGACGCGGCCTGCTGGGGGCTTGCGCCCTTGTCTTGAGCCCGGTTCAGGAAGAGAGATTTGGGCCGGTGATCGAGCGTCTCGGCGGCTGGAACCGGCAAGAGGTGTCCACGGCGCTGGTTTCCCTGGACGGCGGCATCGACCGGGTGGAGCAGGATCGGCTGGTCATGAACAAGCGCAATGAACGAAACCGGGGCCTGCGGCGGGGGGCCGAGGTTTTTACCACCGATGACCCGGCGCTGCTCGGGCAGTACTACCGGATATACGAAAGCGCCGCAGGCCACTGGGGCATCGAACCGGTTCCGCTTGAACTGTTGCAGGCTGTGCTGCGGGATAAAGACGATCGGGCCTTTTTCGTCTGCGTCAGGTTGGCCGGCCAGGTCATCGGCGGTCATCTGAACCTTCACTACGGCGACAAGGTTCTGGCCTGGAACGGAGTCACCGATCCCCAGTACGCCCGGACCCATTTCCCGGCCACGCTCTGTTTCTGGGGCGACATGGTGGAGGCCTGCCGGCGCCAAGCCAGGTGGCTCGATCTGGGCGGAAGCGGGAGCGTGGGATCCCTGGCCGGCTTCAAAAAATATTTTGGCGCCGAACTGCGGGTGCGGGGCTTGTACACTCGGGACACATGGGGCTCCGGACTGGTGAAAAAAGGCCGGGATACCTGGCGCAACCGCCGGGGTGGGTCTGGCCCGCAGCGGTGGCACGACGGAAAGTCCGCCAACAAGTCCGGCAAAAGTCCCAGGAATCGAAACGGGGCCGGCTCATGAAACTGGTGGCCGCCGGAGCCAAGATCCTCTTCAGCCGGGTAGGTCAGGTGCTGGCCAATGCGGCGGTGGTTCTGGTGGTGGCCAAGACCCTGGGCCCCGAAGGTCAGGGGCACTACAGCCTTACTATGGCCTTGACCATGTTGCTGGCGGCCCTGCTTGGCGGCGGGATGGGGCTGGCTGCGGTTCCTCCTTTGCGCCAGGACAAGGTCCCTTTATCCAGGATGCTCAAGGGGCAACTGCTCTGGGCGTCGGGCATGGTCCTGGTCCTGGTGATGGCTGCCTGGTGGTCCACGAGCGGGAACCCGGCGGATGTTTTGCACCGGAGACTGGGCTGGTTTCAGGGCCTGGGCTATTTGGCCGCTTTGGCCGCGACCGGTTTTCTCGGATTCGAAATATTTTCCTACGATCTGCTGGCCCGGGGTCGACTGGTCGTGGGCGCGGTCGTCAACGGGAGCCGAGCTTTCATTCATCTGGGAATGATCCTGGCCTTGAGCCTGGCCGGTTCGTTGACCTTCGGGCGTTCGGTGGGTTTGTTCGCCCTGGCCCAGGTGGTCGGGATGCTTGCCATGTTGGTGATCCTGCTCAAGGAAATCCGTCGTCCCGCACCTGAGAAACCATCAGTTTCCATCCGGGAATTAGTTGGCCAAAGCGGCATTCCCGAAAACGATCCCGATGAAATTCCCGCCGACCTGGCCAGCCGCTCCCTGCCTGGTTTGATCCTGTACAATCTGAGGCACGGTTGGCTGGGACAGATTTCGGCCGTCGCCTATTTCCTGTTGTTGCGATTGGACCAGGGACTGCTGGAATACTATCGCGGCGCGGCGGAGGTGGGAATCTATTCCATTGCGGTCTACATGGGGGAGATGCTCTGGTTGCTGCCGGGGGCCTTGACCCCCCTGCTGGTCCACAGTTCGGCGGCCCACGCCTCGGATCCCGAGCGCGACCGGACGGCGGCGCGAGCGGTACGCATCGGCATCATACTGACCCTGGCCGCGGGTCTGCCCTTGTTCATTCTCGCGGAGCCGTTGCTGGCGCTCTTGGCCGGCGGCGAGTACCAGGCATCGGGCCTTGCCTTGCGGGCCCTGCTGCCGGGAATCGTGGCGTTTGCGCCGGGCGTGGTCCTGGCCGGTGATTTTATCGGCCGGGGCAAGCCCCACTGGAACACCCAGGCCAGCGTGCTGACCGTCGTTGTCAACCTGATCGCCGGGGTGCTGCTCATTCCGAAACACGGCCCCGTGGGCGCGGCCTGGTCCAGCAGCATCGCCTATGCCTGCGGCTCGGCGGTGATGCTGGTGCGTTTCCGCCAAATCACCCGGATGTCCCTACGCGGTCTCATTCTCGGTCGGACCTAGCAGCCTGTTCAGGGTTCGGACTTCCTGGCCCGCCTCTTTTTCGATTCTCACCCTGACCGCCCCAACCAAATGACCATCCAGGCCTGAAAAACGCGGAATTTAAGGGGAATCCCTGCGCCTGAAGTGCAGGATGGGGGTCTGAAGTCCCTTATTCACAGCGCTTTGTCGGGAAAGCAACACTCTTCGCGTCCCCGTTAAAAAAAAGTCATTTTTTCCAACAAGATTGGTTGACACCCCCGTGGGTGCGAGTTATTGTCCAGCGGTGATCGGCGGTGAAAAAAAGTGATTAGTGGGGAAAATTAGGGCGAATCACCAGAGACACGGGATTGATGGCGGGGGCCGAAGGATCGGCCAAATAGCGCAAGGAAGCAAACTTCCCCGCCATTAATTCCTTTTTTAGCACCCTTTCCCCACTTGCAGCGGAAATTGGGTATTCATGGATTTCGATCAGACGGCAAACGAAAATCAGGCCCAGGCCTTTACCTTTCACGGGTCCTATACCCGTGCGGTGGACGCCAAGGGCCGTTTTGCGTTGCCGTTCCGGTTCCGGCAAGGAGGCTCGGTTCCGGTCCAGGAGAAATACGTGGTGTCCCAGGGAGCGGACGGCTCGTTGAGTCTGCTGCCCTATTCCGTCTGGATCACCAATTTCAACCGCATGCGCCAGGGCAGGCCGGGGCCCGAACTGAGGGCCAACATGAGGAAGATGTCCCTGGCCAGCATCGTGGTGGAACCCGACAGCCAGGGGCGGGTGGCCGTTCCGGTCGAGACCCTGACCGACTGCGGGATCAGCAAGAAGATCACCGTGGTGGGAATGGGGAGTTACATGGAGCTGTGGGACGCCGTGTCCCTGGCCAAGCTGAACGCCGGCGACGACGAAGTCGATTCCGGGTTCATGGATGAATTCTACCGCTGACCTGCATTCAGCGGTTGAAGCCCGTAGGCATGGAGGCCGGCGGGATTAGAGTCGGGCGAAAGGGCGCTGAAGGATCGGCGCCCGCCCGACACTGGTTTTAGGATCGTTCCAGAATCGCAGGATGGCATCTTAAGGTTTTGCCCAAGGAGGGGCGTCAACAGGGAAGGAGCCCGCATGCCGAGGGGGTTGACCCGGCAGCTCGTCAGGCAGGAGGCCGCGGGCAGCCGATTGGAGATCGAAGTCAGACACCACGAAAGGGCTGTCTGGGTCGCTCTCTCGGGAATTCTGGACCGCCAGGGTGTAGAGCGGTTGATCAGCCGGGTCGCGCCCCGGCTTGCGAGCAGGGGCTGCCGGATCATTCTGGATGGGACGCGGCTGGCCCATCTTGACTACCGGGCGACTCACGGCCTTCTGGTTTGGAATCGCAGGTTGCGCGACCACCATCATCAGCTGTACCTGCACCGTTGGAGCGATTATCTCAAGGCGATTCTGGTCATGGAAGACTGGGAACGTGAACTGGGCGCGATGCCCACCGGACCCTCGACCTGGCGCCTGGTGACCCGGGTGTCCGCCGACAGGGCACCATGACCAATGTTCCGCACGTCCCGGTTCTCAAGGAGGAGACCCTCGGATTTCTTCAGCCGAGCAAGGGAAAGCGGATCATCGATGGGACCTTCGGCTTCGGGGGACATAGTCTGGCCATGCTTGAGGCCGGGGCGGAAGTCCTGGGGCTGGACTTGGACGTTGTGGCGGTCGAAACCTGCAGACGGATCTCGGGTGACCGCCACCGTCTAAAATGCCGGCAGATCTCCTTCCGGGACCTGGACCGGGCCATGGCCGACGCGGGTTGGGACAAAGTGGATGGGGTTTTGCTTGATCTGGGGGTCAGCTCTTTCCAGCTCGATGATCCGGACAAGGGATTCAGTTACCGGGCCGACGGCCCGTTGGACCTTCGTTTCAATCAGACCACCGGCCCGACGGCAGCGGACCTGCTGGCAGGCAGCTCGGAAGGGGAAATCGCCGATCTGATCTGGAAATGGGGTGAGGAAAGGGCGAGCCGCCGCATCGCCAAGGCCCTGGTCAGGGCCCGCACCGAGGCGCCGGTCGATACGACAGGACGGTTGCGCGAAGTGATTACGAACATTCTGCCCCGGGGCATGAAACCTCAGCCTGTCTTAAGCCGGGTATTCCAGGCGCTGCGCATCGCCGTCAACGAGGAACTAGACGCACTATCTGAAGTCCTGGCCAAGTTGCCGGGACTTTTGCGTCCGCAGGGGGTGTTCGTGGTGATTTCCTATCACTCGCTGGAGGACCGATTGGTGAAGCAGTTCATCGACCGGGAAAAACGCGATTGCCTCTGTCCGCCGGAATTGCCCGCTTGCGTTTGTGGACATCGGCGGGTTCTGAAGGCATTGACCCGGCGGGTGGTCAAGGCTTCGCCTCGGGAGGAGGCGATCAACAGCAGGGCCCGCAGTGCCCGGCTCCGGGCTGCGGCCCTCATCTAGTTACCGATTCATAAGGACGAGCCCGCAGCGATGCCGGGCACAAGGAGAATTTTCCATGAGGGTCCCCGACATCCACCTCAAATGCCCCGCCGGTCCCCACACCCGCCGTTGCAGCCGCGCCATGGCTTACCGGCGGGGGTTGCTCCGCGGAAAAGTTACCCTGGCCGTTTTGGGCACCCTGGGATTGGGACTGCTGTTGGCCGGTTCCGTTTTTATTTCCAATCAGGCGATGGGGCTGCGCTCCAGCATCGCGGAACTGGAGGAACGGCGTGAATACCTGGAGGCCGGCTCCGGCCTGCTGTTGACCAGGTGGAATGCCGCCACCAATCCCCAGGTCATTACACGCCGCGCACGAAAAATCGGTCTGGAAGTCCAACTCGATCCGGGACTGGTGCTCGTGTGCCGGGGCGCCGGAGACCAGGGCGAATCCGAAGGCGGATGGCGCAAGTTCTTGAGCCGGTTTGGTGGTGGAGGTTCCGCTCAGGCGGCCGCCGATCCGTCCGGCCTTGTGGTCGGGGCCATGATCTCCCTGACCCCGAGGGGCGCTGCGGCGACGACCCTACCGGGGATCCGGCCGTGAACGACCGCGGCCAAGACGCCCGCCGTTTCCGGGTACTGCGCATCCTGATGCTGGCTGCGGGCCTCGTGCTGGCCGGGCGCATCGTTCATATCCAGGTATTCGAGCACGAAAAGTATCGGGCCAAGGCGCTGCAGCAGTGGGAGCGTTCGATTCCCATCAAGGCGGAGCGGGGGAATCTGTACGATCGCCACGGGCAGCCCTTGGCCCTCTCCCACTTGGCGCATTGGGGTTTCGGGTTCCCAGGTCACCGATCCGAATACCCTGGCGGTTCTGCTGGCGGAAGTGCTCGAAGGAGATCGGTCCCGAATCTGTAAACAGATTAAAAAGGCCGGCAAATCCCATGTGGTCCTGGCCTCGGAAGTGGTATTAACCGCGGAGAAAAAATCGCGCCTCGAAATCGAAGGTCAGCAGGCGGTGACCATGGACCCTCTGCATGCGCGCCTCTATCCCACCGATGGAGTGGCCGCGGCGTTGGTGGGTTTTTTCAGGCAGGACCACGATCAGGCGGTAGCCACCGGGCTGGAACACAGTCTCGACGGTTACCTGGCGGGCCGGGTGGGCCTGGCGAGTCAGATCCGCACGGCCAATCCCAACAAGGATATGGGCCGGGTGGTACTGGAAGAGGCTGTCCACGGGCAGAGCCTCGTGCTCTCGGTGGATACGGACCTGCAAACCATTTGTGAAGATGAGTTGTCCCGCAGCGTAACCGCTTGTGGTGCGCAAGGGGGATCGGTTTTGATCCTGGACCCGAACACGGGCGACGTTCTGGCCGCTGCCAGCTGGCCCCTGCTGAAAACCAGAGCCGGCCGGCACGAAGATCCTGGGTTGTGGATCAATCGCAACTTCAACCACCAGTTTGAACCCGGCTCGGTATTCAAGATTTTTTCGACCGCTTCGTTGTTACGAAACAGCGCCATCGATACGGCCACGGTTTTTAATTGCGACAACGATCAGGGTGACAATATCTATGTCCGCAATGACCGGAACCACTCCTACGGCAACCTGTCCCTGATGGAGGCATTTTCCCTGTCGAGCAATGTCTACTGGGGTAAAGCAGTGGGCAATCTGGCCAAGGGGGAACTCTACCGCGACCTGACGGAATTTGGTTTTGGCCAGGCCACTTCGTTTCCCTACACGGGCCAGCCGGCTGGCCTTTTGCACCCGGTCAGCAGCTGGTCGGGCCGGTCCATGCAGACCATTGCCATCGGACAGGAAGTGGCTGTTACCGCACTCCAGTTGGGATTGGCGGTTTGCAGCGTAGCCAACGGAGGGGTTCTTTATGCCCCGCGTCTGATCAGGGAAATCAGGGATGATACCGGCAGGATCATCGAAGAAATAAAACCTGCGCCGTTGCGGCGGGTCATGGCCGAGCCCCTGGCCGAACTTCTGCGCGAGGCCATGGGCCGGGTGGTGCTCGAAGGAACAGGTCAAGGGGTGGGCATGGACTGGATCACCACCGGAGGAAAAACCGGCACCGCCCAGAAAAGTGTGGACGGCAAGGGTTACACGCCGGGGGCGTACATCGCTTCATTTGCGGGTATGGTCCCCCTGGAAAATCCCCGCCTGGTCATCCTGACAGTGGTGGACCAACCCGAGGTCGAATACCACTACGCCAGTTCGAGCGCGGTGCCGCTATTTGCGGGAATCGTCAAAGGGATCCGGCGTTCCACTCCCTGGCTGACGGACGTTCCCGGCGGTCGCACCACCAACTTCACGCCGCCGGACAAGCGGGAGATGGTGGCGGTTCCGGACGTGTTGCATCTGTCAGTGACCAAGGCTGCGCAGCGGCTCGGAGCCGCCGGATTCACACCCACCGGGGCGGAAAAAGACGGCGTGGTCGTCCAGCAGATTCCGGCGCCCGGCACCCGCTGCTTGCCCGGCCTGCAAGTGGAATTGTCGGTGGCCGACCCCCGGCCCGGCCATGTGGTTTCATCTTCGTTGTGTCCGGATTTTACTGGTCTGAGCAATCGCCAGGTTCGAAGCCTGGCCGCTCGCTTGGGTTTGCCGGTAAAAATCAAAGGTGTCGGTTATGCCATTCGCCAGAGCCCGACCCCGGGACACACCGTCGGTGGCAACCCCATCACCGTCAAGATGGAATCATCGTGGCGGTGACCATCGGTAGGCTCTTTGCCGGTCTGACCGGTCTGGAACCGACGGGTAACATCAATACCAGCATTACGAAGGTCACCACCGATTCGCGCCTCGCAGGCCCGGGCGTCCTGTTCGTGGCTGTGCCGGGATCGACGGCCGACGGGCACGCCTACGTGGCCGATGTCATGGCCTCGGGCTGTCAGGCGCTGGTTCTACAGAAGGATCGCTTGGAAAGCTGCGGCTTCCCTTTTGACGCTTTTGACGGAGCGGTGGTCCTGGCCGAAAGAACCCGTCCGGTGCCGGGGTTGCTGGGCCGACGGTTGAACGGAAATCCCGACCTGAAATTGTGGACCGCCGCGGTGACCGGGACAAACGGAAAGACCACCGTGTCGTTTTTGATGCGGGAAATGTTGAATCGGCTGCACGGCCCCTGCGGACTCATGGGAACCATCACCTACGACGACGGCATCGAACCGGTGCCCGCACCCTTGACCACACCGGCCGGAGATGTTTTCTACAATTGGCTGGGTCGCATGGTGACCGGCGGCTGCCGCAGTGTGGCCATGGAGCTTTCGTCCCACGGTCTGGACCAGGAGCGCACCGCGGGGCTGGGTCTGGACGTGGCCGTCATGACGAATCTGGGCCGCGACCACCTTGACTACCACCGGAATACCGCCGACTACCTGGCGGCCAAGGCCCGCATCATGGATTTCCTGCGGCCGGGAACTGAAGGCACGGGCACCGGCCGACCCGGGACGGTGGTTCTCAACCTTGACGATCCCCACCTGGCGGGGCTGGACACCGAAAATCACGAAACGGTGTGGTTTTCGGTCTTAAAAACTTCGGGCGGCCGGGCGGCCGACCTGCAGGTGGTCACCGCGGACCTGGAACTTCAGGGCACGAGGCTCATGTTGGACTGGAAGGGAAAAGAACTGACCATCGACAGCCCCCTGGTGGGTCGTTTCAACGTGGAAAACCTGACCGCGGCCCTGGCGGCGGGTTTGGCGCTGGGCCTGGATCCGGATTCCTGCGCCTCCGCCCTCGGGGGAGTGCCCCAGGTCCCTGGTCGTATGGAAAGATTCGTTTTGCCCTCCGGGGGGCTGGCCGTGGTCGACTACGCCCACTCCCACGATGCCCTGTCGGCGGTGTTGACCGCCTGTGACGAATTGACCGATCGTCGCATACTGGTGGTATTTGGTTGCGGCGGGGACCGGGACACGGGCAAACGCCCCCTCATGGGCGCCGTGGCCGCCCGGCAAAGCGACCGTGCGTGGATCACATCGGACAACCCGCGCAGCGAAGAACCCGGCGGGATCTGTCGGGACATCATGACCGGGTTTGACGAAGTGGCCGCGCCCCGGGCCAAAGAAAGGGAAATGATCATCGACCGGCGAGGTGCCATCGAAAACGCACTCGCCGAAGCGGGCCCGGGCGATGTCGTCGTGGTCGCAGGTAAGGGCCACGAGGATTACCAGTTGATAGGAACCAGGGTCATCGACCTGGACGACCGGGTCATCATCACCGATTGGATCGAACGGAACCCGAAAAATGGATAAGGAAATTTACAGCGCCGAACAGGCGGCCGCCGATCTGGCCGCTGGCGGACTGCTGGAGGGGGTTCTGGTTCCCGGTCCCTCTGGGCCGGAAAAGCGCGCTCAGGAAGACCGGACTTCCCCTCTGGAAGGAGGGTTTGCCGGCGCGGGATTGGACTCCCGTTCTCTGGAACCGGGTCAACTCTTCGTGGCTCTCCAGGGTGAAAAAGTCGACGGGCGGGTTTTCATTTCCCCGGTGCTGGAGTCCGGCCATTGGGTGCTGGCCGATAGATCCAACTTCGAACCGAGTCGCGGCTTGCTCGGGGAAGGTACCATGGCCGCCGGTTCGGGGGTCCTCCTGACCCCCAACCCCAGCGAGGCCTTGGCCTGCCTGGCGGCCGCCTGGCGGAGCCGACTTGATCTTCAGGTGGCCGCGGTGACCGGAACCAACGGCAAAACCACCACCAAGGACCTGCTGGCGGCGATGCTGCGGGCCTCGGGTCCAACCCTGGCCACGGCGGGCAATTTCAACAATCATCTGGGACTACCGTTGACCCTGCTCGGTTTGAACAGGAGCCACGAATTTGCCGTGATCGAGATGGGCGCCTCGGCCGTGGGGGACATCGCCAAGCTGGCCCCGCTGGCCGCGCCGCACACCGGAGTGATCACCAATGCCGCCCCGGCCCACCTGGCGGAGTTTCATTCCCTGGAGGACATCATCCAGGGCAAGGGAGAACTCCTGGACACCTTGCCGGTCGATGGGTGCGCGGTTCTCAACGCCGACAGTCCCGGTTTCGACGATTGGAAAAACCGCGCCCGGTGTCCCGTCCTCTCTTTCGGTCTTGATCAAGCCGACCACCTCTGGCGTTGGCTGCCACCGGATGCGGCAACCGGGCCCCGAATTGAACTGGAGGGCCAGACCTGGCCCGTGCCCCTGCCGGGGCAGCACAACGGGGCCAACCTGACCGCCGCGCTACTGGCCGCCCGTTCATTTGGATTGACGGACAAGACCATACGTGAAGGTCTGGACGGATTCACCGGTTCGGATCACCGCGGGATTCTGCTGGAAATCGGTGGTCGGATGGTTCTGGACGATAGTTACAACGCCAACCCCGTCAGCATGATTGCGGCGGCCAGGACCCTGGGGCGTTTGCCCGGAGGCGGCCGGTCCGTGGCCATCCTGGGCGCCATGGCGGAACTGGGACCGGACAGCGATCTCATTCACGAACAGACCGGCCGGGAACTGGCTGCCGGCCCGTTGGACCTCTTGATTGTGGTCGGAAAAAATGCGCGTCCGCTCGGCGAAGGCTTTGACGCCTGCGGAGGAGTCGGTCATTATGCGGAGGATCTACCGGAGGCGGCTCGTTTGGCCGCTCGATATACCCGGGCGGGGGACCGGCTGCTGATCAAGGGATCACGCAGCGCGGCCATGGAGGAAATTCTCCCGTTGCTGACCGAGGCGTTCCGGAACAACTGAAGGCAGGGAAGCCATGTTTTATCATCTGCTGTATCCGCTGAGCGACTACTGGTCAATTCTCAACGTCTTCAAGTACATCACCTTCAGGTCCTCCTACGCCACGGTGACCGCGTTGCTGATCTGCTTCATCTTTGGCAACTGGGTCATCGGCCGGCTGGAAAAACTCCAGATAGGTGAAACGATCGATTCGGACGGTCCGGATCATCACCAGAAAAAAGCCGGCACCCCGACCATGGGTGGCGTGCTGATCCTGGCCGCTATCATTATTCCTACCCTGCTGTGGGCCGATCTGACCAATCGCTATATCCAGCTGGCTTTGGTGGGTACGCTGTGGATGGGCCTCATCGGGTTCGTGGACGACTATCTGAAGGTGGTGAAAAAACGGCCCAAAGGGATGATCGGCCGCTTCAAGCTGGCCGGGCAGATCACCTACGGGTTGATTCTGGGCTCGATCCTGGTTTTTGGCGGAGATAACGGTTCAGTCCTGACCAGCACCAGTGTTCCTTTTTTGAAAGACGTTCTGATCAACTGGGGTTGGCTGTATATCCCGCTGATCATCCTGGTGGTGACCGGGGCCAGTAATGCCGTCAATCTGGCCGACGGCCTGGACGGTCTGGCCATCGGCCTGAGCGCCCTGGCCTTCGCGGGCTTTGCGGTGATCGCCTACCTCAGCGGCCACAGCGTGTTCGCCGAATACCTGAACCTTCTCTATTTGCCCGAGGTCGGCGAACTGACCGTGTACTGCGCGGCGGTGGTTGGTGCGGCCATCGGTTTCCTGTGGTTCAACGCCCACCCGGCGCGAATATTCATGGGCGATACGGGCAGCCTGGCCCTCGGCGGCGCCCTGGGCACGGTGGCCATCATGGTGAAAAAAGAATTCCTGCTCGTGGTGATCGGCGGGTTGTTCGTGGCTGAAGCGGTATCGGTGATGCTGCAGGTGACCTGGTTCCGCCGCACCGGCGGAAAACGCCTGTTCCGGATGGCGCCCCTGCATCATCACTTCGAATTGTGCGGATGGTCCGAGACCCAGGTCGTGGTCAGGTTCTGGATCATCGGGATCCTGCTGCTCTTGGTGGGAATGTCGTCCCTCAAACTTCAGTAGGGAACAGGTGATGGGAATCTTCGACGACAAACTGTGCTGGGTGGTGGGGCTGGCCCGTAGCGGGTGCGCGGCCGGCCGGTTGCTGCGTCGCCATGGGGCCCGGGTCGTGGGCATTGACGACGCGAACGAATCTACTGTCCGTCGGCGCTGGAATAACGAAGATCTGGAGGTACTGGCCGAGGCGGCTTTCGACGAGTTGGCGATCGCAGGCAGGAAACCGACCGCAACCTGCGATCTGGTGGTCATCAGTCCAGGTGTTCGGGGGGATCACCCCTTGTTATCCGGTTTACCGGTCGGGATTCCTGTCATCGGTGAACTGGAGCTGGGATCCCGCTTCTGCCGGGCGCCAATGGCGGCCATCACCGGGACCAACGGCAAAACGACGACCACCGAATGGGTGGCCCACCTGGGACGTACGGCCGGGCTGCGGGCCGAAGCCCTGGGCAATGTCGGGCGTCCTCTTTGTCTGGTTGCCGAGGAACTGGAACCGGCCGACCTGGCTGTCCTGGAAGTCTCCAGCTTCCAGCTGGAGACTGTGCGGGATTTCCGGCCCCAGGTCGGGGCGGTCTTGAACCTGGCTCCGGATCATCTGGATCGTTATCCGGACCTGGAAACTTATTACGCCGCCAAAAAAGTTCTGGCGGACATCGTGCCTGCCTCCGGGTCTTTTATCACCTGGACCGATTGCCCGGAGGCGCGCGCCTGGCCGACCAAAGCACAGAGAATCCTATTCGGTTCGGCCGAAGCCGGGGCGGATGTCTTTTTCCGGGATGGATGCCTTCGGTCAACCCGGAACAAAAAGGATCAGTGGTTGGTGCCACGGGCTGAACTGGCTTTGCAATCGCCGCCCAATCTCCTGAACGCCATGGCCGCCGCGGCGATGGGCCTGGCCTTGGATCTGGAACCGGAGGCCGTGACCGCGGGGCTGCGGGACTTCCCGGGGTTGCCCCACCGCCATCAACCGGTGGCCAGGCGGGGCGGGGTTCTGTTCATCAACGACACCAAGGCCACCAACGTCCACGCCGTGTGTGCGGGGTTGTCGGGTTTTCCCGACCCGGTGATCCTCATCGCAGGCGGCAGCGGCAAGGGCGAGGATTATTCACCCTTGGCCGAGGTGATGGAACAGGTCCGGCACGTGGTGCTGATCGGCCAGGAGGGGCCGGCGATCGGGCGGGCGGTGACCGGAGTTGTGCCCACGACCACGGCCGGATCCATGGACGAGGCGGTGGCCGTGGCCGCGGATCTGGCGGAGCCGGACGCCGTGGTCCTGTTGAGTCCGGCCTGCGCCAGTTTCGACATGTTTGCCAACTACGGGCAGCGCGGTGAGGCTTTCATGCGGGCGGCGGTCAAGGCGGGAGCCCTGCCGGTGGCCGACCACACAGATGGTCCCGGTCAGGAGAAATCGAAATGAGTCGTGCCGGCATCCAGACCAGGAAGGGTCGACGATGAACCGAAAATTGAGGGGATTTACCGGAAGCCTCGAACGCTCGGACCGCCTGTTGCTGAGCTCGGTGGGAGTTCTGCTGTTCATCGGCATCTTCGTGGTCTACGGGGCGGGCAGTTACAACCGGGCCGCCACCACGGCCCCCTTGGGGCAGCATTTCATCATCGCCAAGCACCTGTTCATGATCGGGGTCGGTTTCGTGATGATGATCGGTCTGATGAATATCGACTACCGCTGGTTCCGGCACCACTGGTTCAACTGGGGCGGCCTTCTGGTCACATACGGTCTGGTAACCTGGACACTTTTGGTCGTGCGCGTTGATCCGGTCGGTGATCCCATCATCAACCGCTGGGTGACCATCGCCGGCTTTTCCTTTCAGCCGGTCGAGATGGCCAAGGTGGCCATGATCTTTTTTCTGGCCGAACGATTGACCAACCAGGGGCCCGGACGCCGGTTGACCACGCGGCAACTGGTCCAGGCTCTGGCTTTGGGGCCGCTGCCGTTGCTGGTGCTTCTGGTAAGGCAACCCAATTTCGGCAACGCCATGGTGGTGGTTGGGGTGACCTTGGTGCTGCTTTACGTTGCTGGGGTTTCCGAGAAATGGCTGATCCGGGTTGCGGTCGCGCTGCCCATGCTGGCGTTCTTGTGCTACCTCGCCATACCCAAGGTGCACGGGCGTGTGGATAAACTCATCGAGGGTTTCAGGGAGGGAGATTTCGGTTATCAGGTCAACCAGTCATTGATTGGCCTGGGAGGGCCCGGCTGGAAAGGCGCCGGCGTGGGCCAGAGTCACAACAAGTTTTCTTTTCTGCCTGAATCACACACGGATTTTGCCTTTTCGGTGCTGGGCGAGGAGTGGGGACTGTTCGGTACTCTGCTGGTGGTGTCCATGTTGATTCTATTCGCCTGGCGCGGTTACGGTATCGCCGCGCGGGCCGCCGACCCCTTCGGCAAGGTCGTGGCCGCCGGTTTGACCACCGGGATCGCCATCTACGGCGTTGCCAATATTGCCATGGTTACGGGTATATTCCCGGTGGTGGGCGTGCCCCTGCCCTTTGTCAGTTTCGGGGGGACCGCCATGATCGCGGCCCTGGCCTCGGTCGGCATCCTGTTGAACATCGAACGCGGCAGCCGTTCCTACCAGGTGTGGAAACGGCGCTGGGACCGGAGTGGAACCGCATGACATGTGCCCCGGTTCGCATTCTGATTACCGGAGGAGGAACCGGGGGGCATGTTTATCCGGGACTGGCGGTGGCCAAAGCACTGGAAAAGCTGGCGCCCGGATCAGAAATACGGTTTGCCGGAACCTCCAGCGGCATCGAATCGGTCTTGGTCCCGAAAGCCGGTTACCGGCTGGTCACGGTGCCCGCCTCGGGTTTTCGCGGCCTGGGGGGGCGGGCCCGATTCCTGTTCCTGTGGAACTTTTTCCTGGGTTTTTTCCGCAGTTTGCTGATGTTGATCTTCTGGAGGCCCCGGGCCGTTTTGGGTACTGGCGGTTATGTCAGCGCGCCGGTCATGCTGGCTGCCAAGGTTTTGGGTATTTCCTGCGCCCTTCAGGAACAGAACGCCGTTCCCGGTTCGACCAACCGCCTGGTGGCCCGCTGGGCGAGTCGCATCTATCTGGGCTTTGGTTCGGCGGCCAGATATTTCAAGGCCGATCGCTGCCTGGAAACGGGAAACCCGGTGCGGGAGGAATTTCAGGAAGCCGCGCGGGTAACCCGGAAGTCGGAAGATAAGTCAGGGAAAAATCTGCTGGTTTTCGGCGGCAGCCGGGGAGCCGCCACCCTCAACGCGGCGGTCACCGAGGCGGCGGAAACCTGGAAGAAGCGGGCCGACCTTTTCGGTTTGATCCAGACCGGTCCAGCTGAACACCAGAACGTGGCGGCGGCCTTTTCTGCCGCGGGACAGGGGCGGATCAGGGTTGAACCCTATATCGACGACATGGCTACTGCCATAGGGCAGGCCGACCTGGTGGTGTCGCGGGCGGGCGCCATGACCCTGGCCGAGCTCCAGTGCGTGGGGCGCCCGGCGGTGCTGGTGCCGTTTCCTTTCGCCACTGACGATCATCAACTGCATAATGCGGAGGACTGCGCCCGGTCCGGCGCGGCGGTGGTCCTGAAAGACGCCGATTGCGACGGGGCGGCCCTTGTCCATATAGTGGACGAGTTGCTGGGCGATCCGGACCGCCTGCACCGGATGGGGCAGGCCGCGGCGGCCTTGGCCCAAGGTGAGGCCGCCGACGTCATCGCCGCCGACCTGCTGCGGTTGGCGAGAAACTGAGTCCGACCTCCGAGTCTGACCACGCCCTATGCGAATAGTGTAGAGAGGATACGATTCTTGTTCCGCAATACCAGGCACATCCATCTGGTGGCGATCGGCGGTATCGGCATGAGCGGTATCGCCGAAGTCCTTTTGAACCTTGGCTTCACCGTCAGTGGTAGCGATCTGCATGTCACCGCCGTGACCGAACGTTTGGTCGGGCTGGGGGCCACGGTTTTCATCGGCCATGATCCGCAGAACATCAAGGGCGCTGATGTGGTGGTCCGTTCCTCGGCCGTGACCGAGGCCAACAGCGAAGTCACCGCGGCGCGCACTGGACGGATTCCCGTTATTCGCCGAGCGGAAATGCTCGCCGAACTCATGCGTCTGAAGTACGGCATCGCCGTTGCCGGCTCCCACGGCAAGACCACCACCACCAGCCTGGTGGCCGCGGTCCTGGCGGCCGGTGAACTGGATCCCACGGTCATAGTCGGCGGGCAGGTCAAGGCCATGGGGACCAACGCCGTTCTGGGCGCCGGAGAGCACCTGGTGGCAGAGGCCGACGAAAGCGACGGGACCTTCCTGCACTTGACTCCGACCATCGCCGTGGTGACCAACATCGACCACGAACACGTGGACTTTTATCCGGACCTGGCTTGCTTGCGCGACGCCTTCGGCCGGTATTTGCAAAGGGTTCCTTTTTACGGGGCGTGTGTGCTGTGCATCGATGATCCGGAGGTGCGGTCCCTGATGCCCCATCTGGATCGCAAGGTCATCACCTACGGATTGAGCGGAGAAGCCGACGTGTGGTCCGATCCCGGCACCGTCGTGACCGGGGATTTCGGGCAGGAGGCCGTGGTCTGGGCCTTCGGCCAGGAGCTCGGTCCGGTCCGGTTGCAGCTTCGCGGCCGGCACAATCTCCAAAACGCCCTGGCCGCTGTGGCGGTGGGGTTGGAGGTCGGCGTGCCGCCGGAAAAGATAACCGCCGGCCTTGAGTCCAGCCTGGGTGTCGGTCGGCGTTGCGAGGAACACGGTGTTCACGGCGGCGTGATGGTTCTGGACGACTATGGTCACCATCCCACCGAGGTGTTGGCCATCATGGAAGTGGCGCACGGATTCGGCCGGCCGGTGGCCGTGCTGTTTCAGCCCCACCGGTTTTCACGCACGGCTATGTTTGCGCGGGAATTTGCCGATGCCCTGGCTTCGGCCCAGGCAGTCGGCCTGCTGCCCGTGTATGCGGCCAGCGAGGATCCACTGCCGGGCGTGGACAGCGGCCTGATCGCCGACCATCTGGCGGACAAGGGACTTGAAAACGTCAGCCTGGTGCCCGGGCACGAGGGGATTACCGACTGGCTGGATGAACAGGTAACTTCCGGCAGCCTGATCCTGACCCTGGGGGCGGGGGACATCGGTCGCCAGGTGATGTCTATTTGCCAACATCTCGACGGAAGAAACTCGAGGTGAAGAGCTACGCCGTCCGTCGGAAACCGCGGCGATCCCGCGCAAAGCTGGCCTGGAAATTCGGGGCCGCGATTGGCGGGTTGGCCCTGGTCGGATTTGGGGGATGGTGGTTGTTGACTTCGTCCACCTTCGCGGTGGTGCGCGTGGAGTCGGGCGCCTATCGCTTCACCGAGCAGGCGGTACTGGAAACGGCCCTGGCTGATTTTCTGGGGCGGAACATCTGGACCCTGTCCGCCGAAGAAATTTCAGACCGCCTGGCCGCCCTGCCCTGGATCCGCGATCTGCGCGTGCGGCGATCGCTACCCAACACCATCGAGGTCGACTTCCGTGAATGGCGCCCCCTGTGGCAGGTATCGGAAATCGAAGGGGTGACCGCGGCCGGCGACCGGCCCCTGGTCCTGATCGAAGACGGACGGATCCTGGAGTTCCCCGCCCACGTGGTGATGGCCGGATTGCCGGTGCTTGTCGGTGTGCCTGCCGTCCGCGAGGGTGACCCAGCCGTTTTGCGGGTGGATGCGGACCACTTGAACCAAATAGTGGAACTGATTTCCGCCATGGAAGATGCAGGCCTTGAAACTGTGAGTCCCGTAGATTTTATCGTTGCCCGCGACGAAGGATACGCTATCGTCCTGCAAGAGAAGCGCGGCGTGCTGATGGTCGGCAGGGAGGAGTTTTCCGACCGTCTGAATCGCTACATGACCGCCCGGGACCATCTTGACGGTGGCCTGGAAATCGACCTTCGTTTCAAGGACAGGTTGACGGTCAAGAAGTCAACCAAGCCGACCGGATCTTGACCCATAGTCGTCAATGACGCCGGTCCACTGCTTATCCGGAAGAATGTCCGGAAGATTTTCCGGAAGACAAGACATGAAGGAGCCGGCATGAGTCAAGGAAGACTGATTGTCGCTTGCGATCTGGGTACCACCACCTTTCGCGCCCTGGTCACCGAGACCAGCGAAACCGGCGAGCTGGAAATTGTCGGTTTCTCCCAGGAAAAAGCCGAAGGTTTTCAGGACGGCGATTTCGTCGACCTGGGCAAGGGCAGCCGCTGCATCGCCCGGACCATGCGGCAGCTGGAAGCCGATTCGGACATCTACGTTTCGGGATTCACCTACAACATTTCCGGGTCCCATCTGCACAGTGTCAGGGCGACCGCCCAGGTACCCATCGGCCCGGGGCCGCGACCCATTCGCGAACCCGATCTGGCCGAAGCGCGAAACCGGGCCCGCTCCATGTCCATTCCCTTTGATCAGAAAATCCTGGCGGTGACTCCGGTGGAGTACGCCGTGGACCGGGTGCGCGGCGTGGTTGATCCCGTGGGGCGGATGGGCAGCCAGCTGCAGATGCAGGCCCACCTGATCACCGGTTCGCGCAGCGTTTTGCACAACCTGGAGAACGCCATCGAAACGGCCAAATACAAACCGCTTGGCGAAGAGGTGGATATCCTGGCCACCGGCACCGCTCTGCTGCGAACGGGCGATCTGGAACAGGGTGTTATCCTGGTGGATGTCGGCGGGTTGGCCACCAACTGGGCGGTCTACCGCAAGGGCGCCATCGTCGCCAACGGCATGGTGCCGCTGGGCGGCGAACACCTGACGGCCGATCTGGCCCATGGACTGCGGGTGTCCAACGTGCAAGCCGAACGGGTCAAGGTCACCCGGGGAGTCGTGTTGCGCAGTCTGGTGGAGGAGGTATCCGTCCAGGTGCTGTTCGAGGAGGAGCGCCCCGAGGAAACTCCGGGTCTGATTGCCGCCATCCTTGAGCCGCGCGTGGAGGAGATCTTCACCCACGTTAAAAACGATTTCGGCGACTTGCGCGAACTGGCCGGCCTGGGGGCGGGCGTGGTGTTGACCGGGGGCGGCAGCCTTTGCCAGGGTACGCGGCAACTGTGCGAAGAGGTGTTCGACCTGCCGGTCCAAAGGCGCCACCTGCCCGATTGTCTGGTCGGAGCCGAAAGATTGCCCGCCGGCCAGTGGGCTTCGGTCCTGGGATTGAGCATGTGGGCGGCACGCGATGCCGGCGAATTCACCACCAAGGAAGAGCGAAATGGGAACGGGAAATTTTTCAGCCGTTTGCGGGGGATCTTTAAGAAACCAGGTGATGATAAATCCATGAGCGCGAGCGTCTGAGAGTTTCGCTGATCAGCCGTTGGAGGCCGGAAAACGGCCATAAATGTTAAAAACAGGCAAAATAGTACTTGGCTGCGTGGAGCTTGTGTGCTAGTTAAGACAAGACACATCTTTTGCAGGTTCATTTGCCCAACTCAAGGAGGAGGCGGGTATCATGATGTTTGAATACGCCGAAGACATCGAACGTTTGGCTGATATCAAGGTAGCGGGAGTCGGAGGAGCCGGCGGAAACGCTGTCGGACGCATGATCGAAGCCGGCCTCACCGGCGTCGAGTTCCTCACCATCAATACCGATCTTCAAGCTCTCAAGGATTCCCAGGCGCATCAGTCCATGCAGATCGGAGCCCAGCTCACCAAAGGGCTCGGCTCCGGTGGTGACCCCACCCGGGGGAGAGCCGCCGCCGAAGAAGACAGTGACCAGATCGCATCGGCCATCAAAGGGGCCGATATGGTTTTTGTTACCGCGGGCATGGGAGGCGGCACCGGGACCGGCGCGGCGCCTATCATCGCCGACATTGCCCGTAACCAGGGCGCCTTGACCGTGGGTATCGTCACCAAACCTTTCGTCTTCGAAGGCATGGTGCGGATGGACCAGGCTCTGGAGGGCATCGAGGAATTGAAGAGAGCCGTCGATACGCTGATCCTCATTCCCAATCAGAGATTGCTGGAAGTCGTGCCCCCCAACACTTCGATGCAGGAAGCTTTCCGGATTGCCGACAACGTTCTTTACGAAGCGACCCGCGGCATCTATGAAATCATTTCCCGCCACGACCATGTGAACCTGGATTTCGCCGACGTGCGTTCGGTGATGAAGGGTATGGGCGAAGCCATGATGGGCACCGGCCGCGCCGAGGGCGAAAACCGCGCCATCGAAGCGGCCAAGGCGGCCATCAGTTCGCCGCTGCTCGAAAGTGTCGACATCAATGGCAGCAAGGCCGTGTTGGTCAATGTCCTGGGCCGTGAAGTCGGACTCGAGGACACCGCTTCGGCCATGCAGTACATCCAGGATGCCGCCGGCCCCGATGCCCATGTCATTTTCGGGTACGGCAATGACGAAGCCATGGGCGACACCCTGCAGGTGACGGTCATCGCCACGGGGTTTAATCCCGATTCGGTCACCCGGCGGCCCGCCGCGACGGTGGTCAAGGCTCAGCCCGCAGTCCAGGATGTTCTGCCCCTCGAGCAGGCTCCCGCCGGCGAATTTAATGAGGTGGCCGCGACCATCGACTCCGCTCCGCCTCTACCAGCCGAACCCGAACAACGGATTTCCGCCCTCATGGATGATCTCGACCAGGTCATGACAGAAACGGCGGCCACTCCGGACCCCGAATGGACCGAAGCGATTCCCCCCCCGAGAGATAATCCTTCCGGGCAGGTCGCTGAAGCTGCCGAGGGGTTCCTGGCCCGAGCGGCCTCGAGTGGAGGGGCTGACGTCATTCAACCCGCCGAGAAGGTGGACAGGCCGGCGGCCGAAAGTCCCACGGCCGAAAGTCCCGCGGCCGCAATGGGCGAGGAATCCACCCAGCCTTTCCTGAGACCGGTCGGAACCCGAAATATCGGTGATGTGGAAGCTCCCGAATGGCCGGCCCAGCAGCCTGCGGTGAATCGATCGGCGGCTTCGGGCATCGGTCCGAACAATTCCCAGGACGATCTGATGGCCCCGGCCTACACCCGGAAGTATATGGACTGATATGTCTTTGTGGGGGAGATTCCTCGGCCACCGGCGCAACCGCGCGTACGCCGAAGGGGTGGCCCTTCTTGAAAAGGGGCAGTACTCCGAGGCTACCGATCTGTTGCGCGAAGCTTCGCGGGGATCTGCCGATCATCCCTCCGGTTCCCTGGTATCTTTCCATTTCCGGCAGGCGTTGGTGGCCCTGGGTCGCACCCAGTTGCGCACCCAGGAATACGCCGAGGCCATCGCCTGCTTCGCCGAAGCCGTCGGGCTGTGGGACCTCTATCCCGATCTTCATTGCCTGCACGGCGCCTCCCTGGGTTTGAACGGCGATTGGGAAAATTCGCTGACCGGAGCGAAGGCCGCTCTCAGACGTAATGCCGACTATGCTGAAGCCCGGCTCCTGGAAGCGGTGGCCCTTCAAAAATTGGATCGGTTGGTCGAGGCCGCCGACAGCCTCAACGCCTTGGTGGAATCCGGTCGCCGGGTTGACCATTGGCTCATCATTGGTCTGAATAAAGGGGCCCTCTTTACCGAGACGAACCTGCCGTCCGATCTGGAAGCTATGTTGGTCCGTTCGGTGAGTGGGCAATCCGAAAAGGAAGAAGTGGCCGCGGCCGTGGCTCAGTGCCGGGCCGGAAATTGGCAGGAAGGGCTGGAACGATTTGCTGAACTGGTCCAGAAACGGCCCCGTTACCCGGACTACCGTACGCGGCACGCGGCGGCCTTATTCCATCTCGGCCGCAACACCGAAGCTCTGGCCGAGGCGGAGGCCGCTCTCGCCTTGAACGAGACTTACCGGACCGCTATCAATCTGAAAGGGTTGATCCTGGCCGACGCCGGACGGTTGCATGAGGCCCGGGAATTTCTGGCCTCCGGTGACCTGACCGCGGCCGAGGGCAAATCGGCCGGGGCCCACGAGGAACTCTTCGGGGCCTACCTGCGCGGAGTTCTGGCGCTGTTGGGTGGCCAGCCCAAACGGGTGTCCGAACTTCTGGAAGGCTGGGGTAAACTTGACAAGACCTTTGCGCGGGCGGAATTGCTGCTGGCCGCGGCAGGGGATCTTCTGGGCCGGAACGAGGATTGCGGCCGGCGCTTATCCCTTCTGGTCGAGGAATGGACTGCCGAACCCATCTATTTTTTTCTGCTCGTGTCCCACCACCTCAGATCAGGTGACTACCAGGCTGCCGCCGATATTCTCGGCCGCTGGCCCGCCGGATCTGCGGATCCGGACCGCCGCCCCCTGTTCCTGGAAGCGATTCTTGCTCTCGACCAGGGCCGAGTTCCCGATCTGCCGGAAACAATTCTGAACGAAGAGAGCACGGGCGACACACCTTTGGACAGGAACCTGGAGTTGCAGGCCTGGGTTTTCCTGAACGCCCGGGCGGAATTTTCAAGGGGAAACTGGTCGGCTGCCTGGCACATTTGCGAGGAACTTGCCGCTGCAGGTTTCCAGACCGAAAAAGTTCTCCGGTTGCAGGTGGAAGCCGCCGCCATGGCGCCCAAGACGGTCCCGGCCGGCTGGACACCGCCCACTGTCATTCCGGATTCGTGTCTGCCTGGAATCGTGTTCTGCGAGGTGGGTGGCCAGGGGGGCGAACAGGCGGGTGCCTTGCTGGAAAAATACCTGGCGATTCATCCGGAACAGGTCAGAGCCCGGTGGCTTAGCCCCGCCTTCTGGTTGGAACCGGTGAGAAACTGGATCGCGTGACGGAACTCGGACAAATCAAACCGATTGGACGGCCGGGACACTGGCCAGAAGCCTTTCCACTTGCCACATCAGTTTTTCCAGGTCATAGGGTTTGACCATGTAGGCGTCAGCCTGATACTGGTGGCCCCGCATGCGGAATTTTTCATCTTCGCTGGCGGTGAGGATCAGGATGGGAACCTCCTTGGTATCCATGAGGCTGCGAGCCCGTTTCAAGAACCCGAACCCGTCCATGACGGGCATCATCAGGTCCAGAATAACAAGGTCGGGTATCTCAGCCTGAATGGCCTGGAAACCCTCGGCGCCGTTTTCGGCCTCCCTGATTTCATAGCCCTGGCTTTGCAACTGGAGCTTGAGAATGGTGCGCAGGTCAAAGTCGTCCTCGACGACCAGGATTCGAGGTTTCGCGTCTTGGGTCATGGCAGTATCTTTACCCTTCCCGGATTGAATCGGCCCATTTGTGCTTCGGCCCCACGGTGCGGGGGACTTGCCGGCCGCCGGCCCTTGCGGCAAATGGTGGCCGGACCGGGAACTCCCGGTCGTTTTTCCTGTTTTGGAACAGCCTGTTTAAATTTCGTCCACTGGTGGAGCAACTTGAACTCATTCAGGGATCTGGCATACATGGATTCACCTTCCTGCTTCAAATCGTCGGTCACCGTGCGGCATTCCGCTGGTCGAACCGGCCTGAATATCGGGATTATTCTGGCCCTGGTGGCGATGGCCACCCTGCCGGCGGGCGGCGTCTGGGCCCAGACGGAAAACGACCCCTGCCAAAACGGCCTCGACCTTTTCCGGGCGGCCAAGTTCGCCGAAGCCCGGACGGCCCTTCTGGCTTGCCTGGATCAGGGCAGCCAGAGTCTCGATATTTTGATGCCTCTGGTGGTCATGGCCGTCAGGGAACAAAGGTACAGCGAGGGGGTCCTGTACGGGGAGAAGGCGGTGGCCGTCGCTTCCGAGGATCCGGATGCCCGCTATTGGTACGGCCGGGCCCTGTTGCGCAGTGAGCGTGTCGCCGACGCCAAAGAGCAGTGGGAAAAGGGCCTCGAGTTGTCAGTGAATCATTTGGGTATCCTCGAAGGCATGGCTCGCATGGCCCTGGCCGACAATGAACCCACCAAGGCCTACCAACTGTTCAGCCAGCTGCAGCGCCAGGGAGTGGACGATCCCTGGTTGAATCGGCTGATGGCGGATATCGCGGCCGGCAAGGGTTTGTGGAAGCAGTCCCTGGATCACCTTCAGGTGGCCATGTCCCAGGAGGTCCCCAGCCTCCAGGACTATTTGACGGCTTCGGAGTTGAGCATCCTGACCGGGGACAACCAGGGAGCGGTGGAGTATTGCCGCACGGCGGTGACCCTGGAGCCCGGACCGGTGTCCTACGGGGGGCTGGGAGAAGCCTACTTTGCGGTGGAGGAAATAGATTCGGCCCTGGTCTATCTGCGCCTGGCCGTGGAGCAGGCGCCCGACGGGCCCATCTACCGGTTCAACCTGGCCAACGCCATGGAAGTGTCCGGCATGGTCGAAGAGGCCGACGTTCATTTCCGGGCCTTTTTGGCCATGGTCCCCGATGATCCGGTGGGGCACTTCAACTACGGGATCCACCTGGACAAATTGGGTCGGTCCGAGGAGGCTTTGGTGTCCGTCTCCCGGGCCATCGAGTTGAATCCCGACATGTTGACCGCGCGGGTGGTCAAGGCCCAGATCCTGGAGGACATGGGTCGCTGGGACGAGGCCCTGGAGGTGGTGACCGGTCTGAATGAAATTGATGAAGCCAACACCGCCGAACTGAATGCCTGGCAAGACCGAATCATCCAACAACGGAACGCTTCGGTGAGCGCCAGCAGTGAAGGCAAGGTCCACCTCTTGCACATGGTCCTGGGCAACGCGCAGATCCTGGAGATCGTCACGGCCGAGCTGGCCTCCGGGACCCCTTTCACCACGCTGGCGGTGCGGTACTCCTCGGGGGGTTCGGCGGCCAAGGGCGGGGATATCGGCTGGATCAATCCCTCCGAAATGGTGGACCCCATGAAGGGGATCATCCTGGAGCTGGCGGTCAACGAAACAAGCCCTCCGGTCGAGACCGAAGGGCTGTATCATATTTTCAAGAGGATTCCGTAGAATCCCTGTCCGATAACACCTTGCCGGGAATAGTCCCGTGGGCCGGTCGTCGTCAACGGATTTTAGACGACCTTCTTGACGTTACCGGTGCGGATGCAACGTGTGCACACGTAACCGCGGCGCACCTTGCCGTCCTGCTCGAACCTGATTTTCTGCAGGTTGGGCAGCCAGCGGTGACGGGTCTGGTTGTGAGCGTGGCTCACCCGGTTCCCGTACTGGGGCCCCTTGTCGCAGACAGAGCACTTCCTGCTCATGGGATTCCTCCTAGGAGTTGAATTCACAGGAGGCCCGGCAATTTAACATCCAAATGGCCCCTCAGCAAGGAAATATCTTTCAAACAGGCCCGGGCCGCCGGGCGGAGCCCATGAAACCGGAATTCAATCAGGACACACCGGTCCAATTTCTCAAGTCGGTCGGACCGGCCCGGGCGCGCGCGCTGTCCCGGTTGGGGATCGAATCGGTGGGCGACCTCTTGTGCCATTATCCCCGCCGCTATTTCGACCGTAGCAGCGCCGTGCCCATCCGGGGACTTCAGCCGGGACAGGATGTGACCGTCCAGGGGGAAATCCTGACGGCCAGCGAAAGGCGGACCCGGACCGGCGGCAGCCTGTTAACCGTGACCCTGGGCGATGACACCGGTGTCCTGTTCTGCGTCTGGTTCAACCAGAAATTCCTGCTGAAACAGTTCAAATCAGGTCGCAAGATGATGGTCAGTGGCGTGGTCCAAGTGCACGGGGGCCGGCCGCAGGTGGCTCACCCGGATTTTGAGGTCACCGAGCCCGGCAAATCCGACGAAGGTGCGGCCCCGGGCCTGCATACCGGCCGCATGGTGCCGGTTTACGGTCTGACCTCGGGTATCGGCCAGTACTGGCTGCGGGGACTTGTCCACCAGGCTCTGACCAGGATGCAGGATCTCCACCTTGAATCGCTGCCGGAATCCATTCGCACCGCCCATGGTTTTCCGGACCGCCGCCGTGCCCTGGAGAATATTCATTTTCCGGCTGATGAAAAGGGATTGGCCGCGGCCCGGGACAGGCTGGTCTATGAGGAACTATTCACCATCCAGATCCTGATGGCCCTGCGCCGCACGTCGCACTTCAGCCAGCAGGGGCTCAGGTTGGACAAACCGGCCGACCTGACCACACGTCTGGTGGAAGGCCTTCCTTTCCAGCTGACCGGAGCCCAGCGCCGGGTGCTGAGGGAGATCCTGGCCGACATGCGTTCCGGCAAGGCGATGCACCGCCTGCTTCAGGGGGATGTGGGCTCGGGCAAAACCCTGGTCGCACTTATCGCGGCGCTGTTCGTCATCGAGCAAGGTTTTCAAGCGCTGATCATGGCGCCCACGGAGGTGCTGGCCAGACAGCACGGCCAGACCCTGTCACGGCTCTGCGAACCCTTGAATGTGGGCGTGGAAACGCTGACCGGCTCGACGGGCTCGGCGGACCGGCGAAGCATCCTGGCCGGGGTCAGCGCAGGTGAAATCGATCTTCTGGTGGGCACCCACGCCGTGATTCAACAGGACGTCAGAATCCCCCGCCTGGCTCTGGCGGTCGTGGACGAGCAGCACCGGTTCGGCGTTCGCCAGCGGGGACGTCCGGCCACGGTGACCGAAGCCGGGGCCCCGGCTCACGTGCTGGTCATGAGCGCAACTCCGATTCCGCGAAGTCTGGCCTTGACACTTTACGGAGATCTCGATCTTTCCCTCATCGATGAACTGCCGGCCGGAAGGCAGCCGATCACCACCAAGATTGTTCGCGAAAAGGAAGAAGATGCGGTCTGGGAAGCCTGCCGCGCCGAACTGAAAGCAGGGCGGCAGGTCTATGTCATCTACCCCGTGATCGAGGAAACCGAAGGCCAGGACCTCAAGGCCGCCACCGTGGAGTTCGAGCGCCTGCGCGCGGAGATATTTCTCGGCCACAAGGTGGCTTTGCTGCACGGTCGTTTGAAACCCAAGGAGAAGGGCCAGGTCATGGGGTCCTTTTCCAGGGGTGAGGTTCAGGTTCTGGTGGCCACGACGGTGGTGGAGGTGGGGGTGGATGTTCCCAATGCCACGGCCATGGTCATCCATAATCCCGAGCGTTTCGGTCTGGCCCAGCTGCACCAGTTGCGGGGACGGATCGGCCGGGGTGAACACGCCTCGGTTTGCTGGCTGCTGTGCGACAGGTATCTGGCCGAAGCGTCGTTCCAGCGCATCCGTTTTTTTGCCGGCCATACCGATGGTTTTGCCCTGGCCGAGGAGGACCTTCGCCTGAGGGGACCGGGGGACGCCTGGGGCGTTCGTCAGCACGGGGCACCCGGCTTCCGGTTGGCCAATCCCCTGCGGGATGTTAAGTTGGTCCGCTCTTGCCGCGATGACGCCCGGGAACTCCTGGAACGGGACCCCCATCTGAAAGGCCCTGAGGGTCAAACAGTCCGGCGTGGTCTGGACGGCTCCTTCGGGAAATACCTGCCCCAGCGGTCAGGATAATGGCCCAATCGGGAGTATCATGAATCGCAGTGTCGTTAAAAACCTGGCCTGGGATGTCGGTGCGGCAACCTCGGTGGCCTTGTTGCCCCTGGCCATCTACCTCAAGCACAACGATTACCCCCTGGCCAACCCGGAAACGATTCTGCTGCTGGCGGTGGTGGTGCTGGCCGGTCTGTTCTGGGGTGGGGTGATGAGCCTCGGCCGGATGCCGGGTCGTTTTCTGGTGTTGCTGTTCCTGGCCATTCTCACCGTGGATATCCAGACCCACTGGATCACCACCTGGGGATTGCGGCTCTTGCTGAACGTCCTGTTTTTTTCCGTCTTGTTTTGGTTTCTGCGGAAGCGATTGTCCCAGGTCATTTTGGTGCTGGCCGGCGCCATGTTGCTGGGGACGCTGGTCACACCTGGTACAGATCAGATGAGGACCGCCGGCACACCCCAATCCGAACCTGTGAAAGGATCTGACCTGCCGTTCATCCTGCACCTGGTCCTGGACGAGCACATCGGGATCGAAGGATTTCCACGCCAGTTCGATCCGGACAGAGCCGTGGCCAACCAGGTCAGAGATTCCTATGTGGACAAGGGATTCCTGGTATTTGGTCGGGCGTACAGCAACTATTATTACACCATCATGTCCCTGGCCAACCTGTTGAATTTTACCCACAGCGATGATCCCCAGACCTATCTGCCCTATCCTTTCGATTACACCCAGGTATTGGCGGACAACGCCTGGTTCGAACTTCTCAGCGACAAGGGATATCGGATTCATGTTTTTCAAACAGAATACTTTTCCTACGTGGACGACCTGGCTTTTGGCGGAGATCGGCAGGTAGCCAGCAGTGTCACCCTGCCTGGGAATTCGATTTTTCCCCTGGCTCCGGTGGCCATGCCCGTGGCGGATAAAGCTCGATTCATCATGAGCAATTACATGCGCCTGTCCTGGATCCTGTCCTCGATGCGGGGGGCGTACCGCGGCCTGAGAGTTTCGTCCCTGGGACAAATCATTGGGCTTCCGATCTGGGATCTATCCGGTGAGCGGCTCAGTACTCTGACCTCCATGAATGCCGTCGAGTTGCTGGAAAGTGACCTGGAATTCGCGGGACCGGGGCAGGCTTTTTTCGTACATCTTCTGCTTCCTCATTTCCCCTACGCCTATGATCGGGATTGCGAAATCCTGGATATGGAGGAGACCTGGCTCGACTGGGAGGACCCGGCCAAGGCCCCGGACAAGAACGACGCCGAATCCCGGGCGCTGCGGTATCGGGCCTACCGGGAACAGTATATTTGCTCGAACCACAAGATCCAGATGGTCCTGGAAGAACTTTCCCGACGGCCCTGGTGGGATGAGGCCATAGTGGTGGTCCACGGTGATCATGGGTCCCGGATCGATCTCATGAAACCGCAGGCTGCGGCGAGGGCTAATTTTACCGGTCAGGGTTTGATGGATGGGTTTTCGACACTGTTCGCCATCAAAATGCCGGGACTGACTCCAGGTTACGACCGCCGCCAGCTTCCCATCGGACACCTCTTCAAGCGGTTGTTGAGGGATGGAGTCGATCCGGGGGATCCGGATTGGGAGTCGCGCCCACGGGTCCTGGTCACCGATGGAACCAATCCCCTCCTGGGGGTGGACTTGCCATTTTTCGACCACGGGCTTCCTCGGGAAAAAGATGCCACCGGATCAGAGCGGGAATCCGGACCGGCGAGTGATTCCAGCTCCGGAATCCGCTGATGCCTGTGTAGGCTTCATCGGGTGGGTTCATATCCCTTCTTTGCCTCCTGTTTCGCCCGCGGGCTCAAATCGTTTTTCAGCTTGCAACAAACCCCCTAAACGGGTATATTCCCCCGGTCTCGAAGTCCCCCCTCTGGGTGGACCTGTTGAGGTGGGCGCAAGTCCATCTCTTTTTGTACCGGGAGGAATGAGGTTGGCCGAAGGCAACCATCCGGATTTAAAGCAGATGGCGGCCCGAATCATCGACCTCTTGGAGTCCGAACTGGCTGCAGACGGCTTTGATCTGCTGGATATTCGCGTTTTTCGGGGTGGTGGCCGCCTGCAGCTCCGGATCTTCGTGGATCTTCATGAGGGGGGAATCTCCCTCGACCAGGTGGCCTCGGCATCCCGGACCGTCGGCATGCTTCTGGAAGAAGCCGACCCGTTTCCCGGCCAGTACGTCATCGAAGTCTCCTCACCTGGCATTCGCCGGCCCCTGCGCAAGCTCGAACACTACCAGGCCGTCGTGGGACAAAAGGTGGATCTGAAAGTCCCGGGCCGCAGCGCACGTCGTGTCCGAGGGATTTTGCTGGCGGCCGCAGACAACCAGCTGGTGGTGCAGGTCGCCAAGGAGGGCTCAGCCGATTCCGAGCCCGTGGAGTTGGAAGAGATCAAGGTCAACCTGGGCCAGGTCCAGGAAGGAAACCTGGATCCCGATTTCGATGTGCAGGCCCTGATCAATGCCGACCGTCGGCAGCGCAAGGAAGAAAAACGCACGCGGCGCCAGGCCAAGAGCCAGAGCAAGAAGGGCGCCCGGAAAAGTCGGCCCCGCAAGCCGAAAAAACCGGAGGAAGATTCCTCCACCGGAAAAAAAGAATGAAGGTCCCCGGCTGTGGCCGGAAAGCCGATCGACAGCAGGAACGGCAGGAGCTGAATCCGCATGGATCACAATATTCTCAATGCCCTGAGTGAGATCACCAGGGAAAAAAGTATCGAAAAAGCCGTGATCATCGAGTCACTCGAGGCCGGCCTGCAGTCCGCCGCCCGCAAGAAGCTGGGCGCCGAGGCGAACATAGATGCGCGGGTCGACCCCGACACCGGCACCATGGTGGTCGAGCAGGTCAAGACCGTGGTCGTGGAAATCGACGATCCGGATACCGACATCGCACTGGAGGAAGCGCAGATTGAATTTGGCGACGAGGTGGAAGTCGGCGACGAGGTTCGCTGGGAGCTTCCCCTGGCCGATTTCGGGCGCAATGCCATCCTGGTGGCCAAGCAGATCCTGGTGCAGAAGGTGCGCGAGGCCGAAAGGGCCCAGATATTCGAGGAATACAAGGACCGGGTCAACGAGATCATCGTGGGCACCGTGCAGCAGGTGGATCGGGGAAACGTACTGGTCAACCTGGGGCGCACCGAGGCACTGATGCCCTACCGGGAGCAGATCCGCGGGGAAAAACTGCACCAGAGCAAAACCGTTCGTGCCTTCATTACCGAGGTTCTGGACAGCGCCAAGGGCCCGCAGGTGATCCTGTCGCGTAGCCATCCGGGATTCCTGAAATCGTTGTTTTATCAGGAAGTGCCGGAGATCCAGGAAGGGATCGTGGAGATCAAGGCCGTGGCCCGGGAGCCGGGCACGCGCTCGAAGATCGCCGTGACCAGCAACGACGACCGGGTCGATCCCGTGGGATCGTGCGTGGGCATGAAAGGCAGCCGGGTGCAGGCTGTCACCCGCGAACTGGCCGGCGAGCGGGTGGACATCGTTCCCTGGAGTGCCGAGGCGAGCCTGTTGATTTCCCGGGCCCTGAGTCCGGCCATCGTCAGCAACATCATCCTGCACCGGGACCGGAACGAGGCCACCGTGGTCGTCGCCGAAGACCAGTTGAGCAAGGCCATCGGCAAGGAGGGCAAAAACGTCCGCCTGGCCGCCAAACTCACCGAGTGGAAAATCGATCTGGTCAGTTCCCGCGAGTACGCTGTACGCCAGCGGATCACCGATGAAATGAGCATGAAGCTGGGCGAGATGGAAGGTGTCGGTGAGGACATGCTGATTCTGCTGGAGGAAGTCGGGATCGTCACCATCGAACAGATGGCCGACGCCTCGGTGGAAAAACTGCAGGAAATCCCCGGTCTTGATGAAGAGGCTGCGGAAAGCATGCTGGCGACCGCCCAGGTTACGCGCAACGAGCTGCGCAAGATGATCGAAAAGACCATTGTCGAGGAAATGGAGAAGGAGGCTGCGGAGGCGCGCCCCCTCTTCGATGAAGAAGCCCTCGTGGATCAGGACTCGGACGCCGAGCCCATCGATGAGGCCGTCACCGAGCCGGCCATGCCCAAGGGTGATATCTTCAAGGATTTCCTCACCGGAAGTGAGGACGAGGACTCCGGTTCCGAGGCCACTGCCGGCGAAGGTGAAGACGAAGACAAGAAACTGGACCCGTTCGCCAACACCGAACACGATGATTGATCTGTGGACATGACTGAAGAAAGTCCGTCAGGAAATTCGGCGGGAAAAGCGGACAAGTTACTTGGGTTGTTGGGTTTGGCTCGCCGGGCAGGCCGGCTGGGGATGGGGTTCAGTGCCGTAGAGAAAATGGTCAACCGGGGGGAAAATCCCCTGGTGATCACCGCCTCGGGCCTGGGTGAAAGCCTGAAGGGGAAAGTTTCCCGGTGGCAGCCGGTGCGAGGTGTGGTGGCCGATGTCCTCACGGGTGAGGAATTGGCCCGGGCCCTGGGCCGCGAAAAACTCGCGGTGGTCGGGGTAAGTGATTCCGGTTTCGTCAAAGGGATCCGGAAATTGGGATTCTGATGCCTAGCCGTCATACGGACGGCCCGGGCTGCAGATTCAACAGGGTTGTTGGTGGAGGTTACCGATCTTGGTGAGGAAGCTGAGAGTTTACGAACTCGGTCGTCATTACGGTGTCGACAGCAAACAGATCATGACGCTCCTGAAAAAGATGAAGGTTCAGGTCAAGAGTCATATGAGCGTGGTCGAGGATAACGAGGTCATCCGCGTCCATTCCGTATTCCAGCGCAAACGTCAGCTGGCACGGGAAAACTACGCCAAGGCCCACAACCTCAATCCTGATCAGCTGAAAAACGTGGCCGCTCTGAAGCCGCTGGAAAAACCGGTGGCGCCCGAAGAGCCGGAGACCAAGAAAAAATCCAAGAAAAAGGGCGCCAAAAAGAAGAAGGCTTCCGCCAAGCCCAAAGTGGTGGTCATTAAAAAGGCCGGCCAGATGACCAAGGTGGCCAAAAAGGCCCAGGCGGCCCGGGAAGCCGAAGACAAGGCCAAGGCCGAGGAGAAGGCGCGCGCCCTGGCGGAAAAAGAGGCCCGCGAGGCCGAACTCGCTGCCAAGCGCGAGGATCACGCCAAGACCCGCATCGTCAAGAGCACGGCCGCCAAACTGGTCAAGAAGGTCGATGTCGAAGCCCGTGAAGCCGACGAGGCCAAGGCCGCCGAGGCTCTGGTGGAAGCTACCGACGAAGCGGCCGTCACCACCGAAGAAACTCCCGTGGTCGATGCCGCCGCGCCTGCCGAAACGGAAACCCCCGAACCTGCCGTTGCCGAGGAACAGGATTCCGCGGTCGAAGAGGTTGCTGCCGAAACCGCGGCCGAGGTCCCTGCTCCCGTGGAAGAGCCTGTTCAGGAAGACCCCCTGGACAAGGTGGGTTCCAAGAAGAACGACGGCTTCAAGGTGGGGGATATCATCAAGATGGCCCCCAAGGTGAAGAAGCCTCGTCTGGAACCGAAGGACAAATCGAAAACCGAGGTCAGCAGCGCTTCGGTGCGCGACTCCATCAAGGCCGCCATCCAGCGCCGTCAGGACGAAGCGGCGGCTCGCGAAGAGTCGACCTCTCGTAGGAAGCGGCCCAGGAAAAAGAAGAAGAAAGTCGATCAGGCCGAAGTCGATCGCGCTCTGAAACAGACCATGGCCCAGATGGAGGGCGTCGGCGGGCGCAAGAAGCGAAAGAAGGGTGAGAAAATCGAAGAGGAAGTGGTTGTCGAAAACACCGTTCTCCGGCTGACGGAGTTCATCACGGTGCAGGAGCTGGCTGACAAGTTGCAGACCAAGGCTCAGGAGCTGATCGGTCACCTGTTCAAAATGGGTATCATGGCCACCATGAACCAGAGGCTCGTGAAGGAGAACATCGAGCTGCTGGCTGCCGAATACGAACGGGACGTAGAGTTTCTCACCGAACTGGGCGAGGACGTCCTGGAGATCGAGACCGTCAAGGACGAGGACAAGACCGACCGGCCTCCCGTGGTCACGGTCATGGGCCACGTGGACCACGGGAAGACATCTCTGCTGGATAGCATCCGCAAGACCAACGTTATCGCCGGGGAGGCCGGGGGCATCACCCAGCACATCGGCGCCTATACCGTGCAGACCGATGGCGGCCCCATCACTTTCCTGGACACGCCGGGCCATGCTGCGTTTACGGCCATGCGAGCGCGTGGCGCTCAAGTTACCGACATCGTGATCTTGATCGTGGCCGCCAATGACGGCGTGATGCCCCAGACTGTGGAGGCCATAAGTCACGCCAAGGCCGCCGGGGTTCCGATCATCGTCGCGGTGAACAAGATCGATCTGCCCGATTCCACACCCGATCGCGTGAAGCAGGAACTATTGCAACACGAAATCGTGGTGGAGGAGTTCGGCGGCGATGTCCTGTGTGCCGAGATTTCGGCCAAGCAGGGCACCGGCATCGATAAGCTGCTCACCCAGGTGCATCTACAGGCGGAAGTCCTCGAACTCAGGGCGGGAGCCGACGGTCCGGCGCGCGGTATCGTGGTCGAAGCCAAGAAGGAACCCGGTCGCGGGGTCCTGTTCACCGTGCTGGTGGATCAGGGCACCATGAAGGTGGGGGACAACTTCCTGGTCGGTTTGACCGATGGCAAAGTGAGAGCCCTGCTCGACGAACGAGGCAACGCTCTGGAAAACGTCAAACCCGGGGAACCCTGTGAAATTCTGGGCGCCCACGACGTGCCCGAAGCGGGCGACCGTTTCTACGTGGTGGAGAACGAACGTCAGGCCAGGGAACTGGCCGACAAGCGGCGCCGCTTGCAGCGCCAGCAACAGATCGTGGGGCCGAAGCAGGTCATCGACCTGGACAACCTGGCCGAACTGATGACCACCGGCGAACTCAAGGATCTGCCCATCATCATCAAGGGTGACGTGGCCGGTTCGGTCGAGGCTCTCGCCGATCAGCTCATGGAGCTGAACACCGACGAGGTCCAGGTCAAGATCGTGTACAAGGCCGTGGGCGCGGTCAGCGAGTCCGATGTGCTTCTGGCGGCCAACACCGGCGCCATGATCATCGGTTTCCACATGAGACCGGGGCCGTCCATTCTCGAAAGGGCCAAGGCCAACAACGTCACGATCGAGGTCTTCGACATCATCTACGAGGCCGTTGACACTCTTCGCAAGGCGATGGCCGGGCTGCTGGGCTCGATCCAGCGCGAGGTGTCCACGGGCAACGCCGCCGTGCGCCAGGTCTTCCGTATTCCCAAGGTGGGATCGGTGGCCGGTTCTATGGTTACCGATGGCCTCATCAAACGCAACAGCAGGGCCCGCCTGATCCGTGACGAAGTCATGATCTGGGAAGGCAAGGTGAACTCCCTGAAACGTTTCAAAGATGACGTCAAGGAAGTGCAAACCGGTTACGAATGCGGCATCGGCCTGGAGAATTTTTACGAGATCCAGGAGAGCGATATTCTGGAGTGTTACGAGATCGAGGAGATCGAGCGTACCGAGCTGTAAATTTCTCCGAGGGGTGTGTTTGCCCACTTTGCAGGGGCGCCGGCCTGGAACATCCTGTTCCAGGCCGGCTTGGCTTTCGGCGTCCTCCGCCATCCATGGCTACGGACACCTTCAGACACCCTGCCAAGCAGGCAAACACACCCCTCGGAGAAATTTACAGCTCGGTACGCTCGAAAGCCCGCGGGATCTAGCTTGGGGTTTACCCTCGGTTGGGGTGGCTTTATCTTGGGGAACTGGCGAGTCTTGAAAAAACCAAGGCAAGGATGGAAATGGATCCCTATCGCACCAACAAACTGAATCAGTCTATTCTCGAGGTGCTCAGTAAGCTCCTGACGGTTTCGGTCAAGGATCCCCGCGTGGGGTTTGTGACCCTCAACGCCGTCAAGCTGAACCGGGACCACTCGGTGGCCCAGGTTTTCTACTCGGTCATTGGCGATGAAGAAGACCGCGAGAAGAGTTTCCAGGGCTTGAAGAAGGCCCGCGGCTTCATGCAGAGCAAACTGGTGCGCACCCTCAGGCTGCGGCAGGCTCCCCAGTTGCGTTTCGCCTACGACGATTCCGTGGAAAAAGGGCTGGAGATCGACGGCTTGCTGGACGAACTGGCCAGCAAGGGTGAATTCCTAACCGAAGAGGAAAAGATGCGACAGTTGACCCTGGATGATCTGGTTCCTCCGTCGGAACTCATTAGCGGCTTGCGGGAGGCGAAATCAATCTGGGTGGTGCCCCACCACAATCCCGATCCGGACGCGATCGGCAGCGCTTTGGCGCTGGGCGAAGCCCTGCGGACCATGGGCCGGGAGGTACGGGTCCTGAGTTACCCCGGGCCGGCGATCGGGCTGAAAGACCTGCCGGGATATGACCAGGTGACCCTCAGCACCGAGGCGGAGGAATTGTACGCGGCCGAAAAACCGGAATTGCTGGTGCTGGTCGACTGCCATCGCATCGACCGGACGGGGCCCCTGGAGGATACCCTGGACCGGTTTGAAAAACGGCTGTGCATCGATCACCATCTGGTCAGCGGTCGCAAAGCCCCCGAGCCCGGCTGGGTCGAAGCCCGGTCCTGCTCGTCCTGCACCCTGATCCATCAGGTCATCGCCGCCCTCGGCAATGGTGATGCCGGATTTGGCGACGATCCCTTCGATATCACCGTGGACATGGCCACCAATCTCTACTCCGGACTCATCAACGACACGGGGGGCTTTCGCTTTTCCAACACGGTGCCCTTCACCTTCGAGTTCGCGCGGCGCCTTTCGGAAATGGGCGTCGATACGGCCAAGGTTGCCGCGACCACCCTGCACCGGTACCGGCGCGAAGGCGTGGCCATGTTGCAGCGTGTCCTGGAAACTTTCGAGTATCATGCCGGTGGTCGCGTTTTGACGCTCAACGCCACCGAGAAAATGCTGACTGAGACCGGCGGATCCATGGCGGATACGGAGAGTTTCGTGAGCATCGCCACGGCCGTGGACGGTGTCTGTCTGGTGGCTTTTCTCAAGCAAATCGGTTCCGATACGTGGCGGGTGTCCTTGCGGGTCTGCAGCCAGGGGGATGTGCAGACCATCGCCGCCAGGTATGGGGGCGGGGGGCACAAGATGGCCGCCGGCTGCACCATCGAAGGCACCCTGGAAGACGTCACCGCCATGCTCGTCGCCGATCTGACCGCTGCCCTCCCGGACGGCCTGCCGGAATGACCTCCGCGGACGGAATCCTGCTCGTGGACAAACCGGCCGGGGTGACTTCCTTCGCGGTGGTGAATCACGTCCGCCGGGCCCTGGTCGAAGCCTTTCCCGCACTGTCTCCCCGACGCACCGGTCGCCGGGCCGGCGGGCCCAAACCGCCGCGGTTCAAATGCGGGCACGCGGGGACCTTGGATCCCCTTGCCACGGGCCTGCTGATCGTGCTGGTCGGCAAGGGGTCACGGCTGGCGCCTTTCCTGATGGGGCTGGACAAGATCTACGCGGCCACGGTCCGTTTCGGGACCGGCACCGACACTCTAGACCGTGATGGCCAGGCCGTCAGCACGGCGCCCATTCCGTCTTCACCCGAAGATGTGGCCGCCTGCCTGGACCAGTTCCGGGGTGACATCATGCAGATTCCCCCGGTAATTTCCGCCTTGAAAATGGATGGGCAACCCCTGTACAAACGGGTCCGCTCCGGTCAGGATGTTCCCGAACCCGACGCCCGGCCCGTGACGATCCACCGGCTTGACATGAAAGGGGCGCGCTGGGGTTCCGGGGATGACGATACCCATGACCTCGATCTGGAAGTGGAGTGCTCTAGCGGGACCTACATTCGCTCCCTGGCCCGGGACCTGGCCCGTGCTTCCGGCAGCGAAGGGCATATTCAGGAACTTCGGCGTCTTGTGATCGGTCCGTTCGCGGTGGAGGACGCGCTGGACCTTGTTATGAAAAAAAATGGCGCTAGCCTGTTGCCTTCCCTGTTGCCCCTGGGCGAGGCCCTGCCGCACCTGCCGGCGTTGACCCTGGACCAGGCCGAGGCGGCCGCTCTCAGGCTGGGTCAGCAGCCCAGTTCGGCTTGGCTGGCAAGGTTGCCGGGTGAACCGGCGACCGCGGGGAAGGCCGGCCGGTTGTTTCGGATGCTCGACGACGCCGGCGATCTGGTGGCGGTGGGCAAACTGGATGACGCCACTGATGAACCCAGAATTGCGGCCGTCATTGCCGCCGAAACCCCAGCCATATGCCAGAGGGGAGCTCCCGAGTGCGAATGATCCGACTGACATCCACCTACATCAGTGAAATCATTGCGGGGAAAATAGGGACACGTGGTCCCCAGCTTCCTTCCTGCGCCTTGGCCCTGGGATCTTTCGACGGCCTGCATCGCGGTCACCAGGGTTTGATCAAGGGCGTGCTGACCGCGCGTGAACGCTTGGACCTGGATACCGGCGCCCTGTTCACCTTCATGCAACACCCGCGGCAGTTGCTGGATCCCCAGGCGGAGCCTTTTCTGCTGACCACCTGGCGGGCCAAGCTGGGCCTGCTGCAGAAAATGGATTCCCCGGTGATCGTGGCCGCGGATTTCTGCCCCGAACTGGCCAGGCTCAGTTACCAGGATTTCGTGGAAAAATTCCTGGTCGGCTACCTGGGTATGAAACATCTGGTGGCCGGGTACGACACCCATCTTGGGGCCGACCGCCACGGCACCGCCGACAAGCTGGCCGAGCTGGGCCAGGAGCTGGGTTATTCGGTGGAGGTGTTTCCTCCGGTCATGGATGGCGACCGGATCATCAGCAGCTCGGCCATCCGCCGGGCCCTGACCGAGGGTAACGTGCCGCTTGCCGAGTCGATGCTGGGCCGGCCCTACGCCTTCTGGGGGGAAGTGACTCCGGGTGACCGCCGCGGCCGGCGGATAGGATATCCGACGGCCAACGTCCAGCCCCTGGAGTCGGTAAAGATGCTGCCCGCGGCCGGAGTCTACGCCGTGAGGGTCCAGGTTCCCGGGGACGTTGTTACCTCAGGTAACCAGGGGGTGCTCGAGCGAGTGACAGAAACCCTTCCCGAGGTGGATCTGCAAGGAGATCTTTTGAGCGCCGCGGCGGCCGACTGGGCGGTATTCGGGGGAATGCTCAACTTCGGCCACGTGCCCACCTTCCACGGCGAGGGGCTGGTGGAGCCCCGCCTGGAGGCCAATCTCTTCGGTTTCGAGGGCGATCTGCGGGGGCGCAACGTGAAAATAGGATTCATCCAGCATCTGCGAACCGAGAAGAAATTCGACGGAGCCACCGAATTGGTGGAGCAACTGAAACAGGATGAACTTCAGGCCCGCCAGGTTCTGGGCTTGGACTGAATCGGACCGGCCCTCAGTCCGAGCGGCGAGCCAGCTGCTCGGCAATGGCCTCGTTGATCTTGATCGCCACTTCCAGGGCGTTGCGGCCCGCTTGACCGGTCACTTCGACCGGTTGTTCACCCTTGATCGCCCTGATGAACGAGAGGATCTCCTGCAGGAGATTGTCCGTCTGTCCATGCTGCAGAAGTTCGGGCACGACCCGGGGTTCGGATCCCGGGACGGGCACGCTGGTGGCGATGACGTTTTCCCGCTTGGCGCAATCGGCGGAAATGTAGGTTCCTTCCTGGAAGATGCGAATCTTGCGCATGTCCTTCAGGGAAATCCGGCTGGCGGTTAGGTTCACCGTACAGCCCCCGACGAATGTGAGCCGGGCGTTGGCGATGTCCAGATTGGACGTGAGCACCGGCAGCCCCGAGGCCCGGATTTCTTCCAGGGGCGATTTAATTACCGACAGCACGATGTCGATGTCGTGGATCATCAGGTCCAGGACCACGTCGACATCCGTGGCTCTGTTCTTGAACCCGCTCAAGCGGTGGGCCTCGATGAACAGGGGCGTTCCGGTGCGCTCCAGAAGGACCCGGACCGCCGGGTTGAACCGCTCCAGGTGTCCGGATTGCAGGACGACACCCCGGTCGGCGGCCAGGGCAATGAGTTCATCCGCCTCCGCCACGGTGTTGGTCACCGGTTTTTCCAGCAGGGTGTGAATGCCGGCGGCCAGAAGGGGTTTGGCGACCTCGAAATGATGGATGTTGGGCACGACCACGCTGGCGGCCTGTACGAGCGGCAGGACTTCGGTCAGGTCTGTGAAAGCGGCGCAGCCGGTTTCGGCGGCCACCGCTTCGGCCTTGGCCTGATCGACATCGACAACCGCCACGAGCTCCACGTCATCGAGGCCAGCGTATTTCTGGGCGTGGAAGCGGCCCAGGTAACCCGTGCCGATGACGGCGACCTTGATCTTTTTGTTGGTATTTGACATCCCGGAACTTTAACCCATGATACCGGCCGGGCAACATTTTTTTCGGGGATAAGGACAGGCCAAGGGTTGACCTGAGGTTTCCTTTGTTGAATAATCCTCCGGTCAATTCAGCCTGGTTTGCAGCACTGTGTCCGTCGATTCCTCCGCGGGATTCCGGGCCAGGGAGGGCCTTTCGATGATATCCAGAATCAAACTGCCCCAGTTGATTAATCGCCCTCTGCCATGGGTTGTATTTTTCCTGTCTTTTTTGGTGCTGCTTTCCCCAGCCATGGTGGCTGCCCAGGAAATTACCCCCGAAATGTTGGAGGAAGCCTCCCGCAGGACGGGCATGAGCAAGGAACAACTGCTTCAGCAGTACCAGCAACAAACTGGTGAGACCGCGGCGGCAGACACCTCCGAAAACTCCCCTCCCGGACGAACCGATCTTGAAGGCATCGACGATGCCGGGTTCTGGCGGGATACCGAGGCCGAAGTCACCTTGCCCATGGCCCAGGAACTTGCGGAGGGCGCACTTTTCGGACCGGCCGATGAAATGACCGTACCTGATGACCCCTACGGATTTTTCGGTAGCGAGTTTTTCCAGCTGGACGCGGGTGTGTTCCAGCCTCCTTCCTTCGGGCCGGTGCCCGAGAAATACCGCCTCGGGGTGGGGGACGAGATCATCATCAATGTATGGGGTGGGGTGGATTTGCAGTTGACCAGGTTGGTGGACCGTGACGGTTCGGTCATCCTGCCTACCGTCGGCAAGATTTCCTGCGCCGGGCGCACCTTGAAGCAGGTCGATGAATCCATACGCCAGCGACTCGCCACCACCCACGCCAGTATCGATGTGGATGGCTACGAGGGGAAAGATGAAGGAGACACCTTCGTTGAGGTGACCATGGGCCATCTGCGGGCCATCCGCGTGTTCGTGGTCGGCGAGGCGACCCGCCCCGGGTCCTATGAGGTGAGTTCGGTTTCCACCATCATGACTGCCCTGTATGTGGCCGGCGGACCGACGGAACTGGGTTCATTCCGGGATATCCGTCTGGTGAGGGGCGGCAAGGTTACGGCCCACCTTGACCTTTACCAGTACTTGATGGGCTTAGGTCGCGACCAGGACACTCTCCTCGAGGAAGGTGACACCGTCTTCATTCCCGACCGCGGGCGTAGTGTCAGGATCGAGGGCGGGATCCGGCGCGCCAAAAGATACGAAATGAAGGGCCTGGCCGATCTGATCGGGTATGCCGGCGGTTTTCTGCCCACCGCGGCTCCCGAGATTATTCACATTCGCCGCATTGTGCCCTTTGCCGAACGGGAGGCGGGTCAACCGGACCATGTCTACCTGGATGTTCCCTTCAATCCTGCCACTATCTCCGGTCAGGGCGGCCAAGTGGTGCCGTTGCTGGACGGGGACACCATCATTGTCAATGAGGTGGAGGACAGGCTGGACAACTGGGTCCGAATCACCGGCAGTGTCAAGCGGCCGGGTGAATACGAATTCAGACCCGGTATGAATGCCCTGGACCTGATAGAGGCCGCCGGTGGGTTATGGCCGGACGCCCTGATGGAACGTGCCCTCATCGATCGAACCAGCCCGGAGAAGCATTTGTCGACGGTGACCGTCGCTTTGGCTGACATTCTGTCCGGGACCGTTGAGCCGGTTGCGCTCCAGGCCCAGGACGTTTTCCAGGTTTTTTCCAGCTGGGACACCGATGATCGTCCCCAGGTGCATATCACAGGCGAGGTCAAGAATCCGGTTTCCCTGGACTTCCGGACAGGAATGACCCTTCCGGATCTGATTTTGAAGGCGGGTGGGTTGCTGGCCAGCGCCAATCTGCTCCAGGCGGAGGTTTCCCGGCTGGATCTGGCGGCCGTGGCGATTAAAGATAGAACTATCCGACCTGAGCGGACAACGGAGTCCATCATTGTGCTTTTGACCGAGGATTTCATGACCAACGGTATCAATTTTCCACTGAAACCCTACGACCGCGTGGCCATCCGCCGGTTGCCCTGGTGGGAAATGCAGCGGACGGTCACCATTCGCGGCGACGTATTTTATCCCGGAGTCTTCAGTCTGGAACGCAAGGATGAAACGATCTCGTCGGTCATTGCGCGCGCCGGGGGCCTGACGCCCGACGCTTACCTGGTCGGGGCCCGCATCGTCAGGAGTCAGGATGGGGTGGGAAACATCGCTCTGGACCTGGTCGAAGCCTTGGCCAAACCGGGTTCCCAGTATGACATCGTTTTGATGGCCGGAGACCAGATTGTCATCCCCGAGCGCATGTACACCGTGAAGGTGGTGGGTGAGGTCGGATTCCCCACCAGCCTGATCCACGAAAAGGGCAAGGACATCAACTACTATGTGAATCGGGCCGGGGGCTATCTGAAAAAGGCGGACAAGAAGCGGGCCCGCGTGGTCTGGCCAAACGGCATGTCCCTGCCCAACAAGGGGGGGCATGAGGTGGTCGCCGGGTCGACGATCATCGTGCCGGTCAAGCCGCCTCCGGAAGGCAAATCGACGATGGAAACCGTCAGGGATATCACCGCGATCATCGCCAGTCTGGCGATGGTTTACCTGGTGATCGATAAGTAGTTCAATTGGTTCAGGCTTGCGAGGTGTGCTTCGGTGGCCTTTTTGATTCTTTACCAATAATGGGGTGCAGACTTGAGCGACATTCAAAATCCAGCAAGCTTATTGAATATTTTTGGATTGTTTGCGGGCAGCAGCAAGGTCACCCACGGTGCGTGAGTCCACATCCATGCGTTGCAACGTCATTGCGAGCAGCTCACAGATATCAGGTTCGTCGTCAACCACCAGCGCTACGGGTTTAATAGCCATTGTCTCCTCCAAACATGCGCATTCTATTTCAAGCCCTTTTCGCCGCAGTCCTAAAGCGCCCAGCGTTCCGGGTCGGCAAAAATGATGCGGAAGCAGGAGCCACCGCCGGCACGGGGCTCGTAAAGCAGCGTCGCGCGGTTGCACTCACATAACTCCCGCGAGATGAAAAGCCCAAGACCGGTACCATCGCTGGCGCCGGTAAAGAACGGTTCGAAAACGCGGTCGATGAATTT
>RCNF010000055.1_pt1 | contig 45331 bp, 44 predicted proteins | sample 2041311 | NCBI WGS metagenome assembly RCNF01 (sample SAMN09708228, study PRJNA481090) | Marine sediment metagenome, whole genome shotgun sequencing project. | biome: marine sediment; feature: ocean; material: sediment; isolation source: Sewage treatment plant 2 marine sediment (STP2) ...
AATAATATCGGGCATTCATTGCGAAACATGCCTTAAATATGTACGCTTAAAAGCCCGCAGAATTAATGATACTTAATCAGAGGTGCCCTTGTAAACAAGCAGGACAAACGACATCTTTTTTTTATAATTTCTCACATAAAAACAAGATGTTCTATTGCTTATAGTTTAAAATCAGGCAAATTATTTTTTAAATATCATAACGAGGGAAATCATGGCAACAAAAAAAAAGAAAATTATAAAAACTGCATCTAAACCAGCGAGCAAGGTAACCGCTACGAAAAAGAAAGTTGTTAAGAAGGCAGCGATTAAAAAGCAAGCAGTCAAAAAGGTAACTACCAAAAAGTCACCAGCTAATAGCGGCAAAATTAAAGTCACGCTTGAACAACATCACAAAATGATCTGCGAAGCAGCCTACTACATTTCGCTAGAAAAAAATTATGAAACCGTCAATCCTACTGAAGACTGGTTACAGGCAGAGGCGGCTATAAACCAAATCTGTACTGTACACAGCAAATAACTAATAAATGCTTCCATAAGCCTAAATAGAAACTTTTTCTATTTATTACAGGGCAAGTTGTGCTACTGTTGTAGCACAACACTAAGCTTTGTAGAGGTGGCATAAATGAAAGACGGATCAGTCAGGAAAATTTCGACGGCAATTTGTTTACTAGTTACCAGTTTATCTGCAGCCCCGCCGGCACTTGCTACCTGGTATATAAATAATCAATCAGAAGGTTATTATAAGCCGCAAGAATATCACAATGAAAGATTTGGCGATTTCCCTCCAGCAGATATTGACCAAAAATTATTTAACCACCTGAACACTGTAAACAAAGTGGAAGAAAGCAAGCCTGTAACTGACAATACTTCTCTCCCTACTACCACCACTAACCAGCCAGTATCTAGCAGTAATCAGCAACTTTCAAATCCAGCACAGAACTACTCAGAGCAGAATTACCAGCAACCTGCTGCTATTGGCAGCAATGACCGGGGAAGAAATTATACTTCACCCGGTCTGGAAAGACATATCCGCAAGCGTAATGAGTATTTAAGCGGAGCACGGAATAATCGTGGATCAAGTTTTAGCGGAGCACGGAATAATCGCGGATCAAGTTTTAGCGGACCATGGAACAATCGCGGCTCAAGCTTTAGCGGGCCATGGAACAATCGTGGATCAAGCTTTAGCGGACCATGGAACAACCGCGGGTCAAGCTTTAGCGGACCATGGAATAACAACGGCTCAAGCTTCAGTGCTCCCTGGGGAAATAATAGCGGATCAAATTTCAATCCGATGGGTAATGGTGGAGGCGGAGGCTGGGGCTGGTAAAATCAATAAAGCTGACACCAATATGGATTTCTACAGGCGTTCAGCAAACACCTCAACGTGAATATCTACAACGGTAGGTGGCACCACATAACCACCTAGCAGTTCGTCTGTTTTACTAAGAATAAAATTCGCAGCATCCAGCGCAGTCGAGTCCTGGGTTTTATATATCGTTGGGTTTGCCGTAGAGCCCAATAGAATGATTTGTAAAATAAGGCGTACCGATAGCACCCAGCATTCGTGCCGTAGATGCGTAACTGCATGCTGTCTTAAAAATCAGGTTATCGAGCGGGTGTGCAGAACCACATCTAGACTGTTCATAACACCTAATGCTTCGATTTGTTCGCAGTAATCCTGTTGATCAAGGTGTAGCACAGACAGTTTTGGTTTGCCTGCACGCCAGGCTTCAAGAAATTTAGTGTCGACATCTGTCGGGCCAGGCCAATACTCTGAGAATTTGAATCGGTTCAACGGCATCAACTAGTAAAGCATCGTGTTCAATGGTTTTATCAAGACGTGAAGCATTCACAAATGTGGGGGGGTAATTAATTTACTAATCCATGTTCCACACACGAATGCAATTTCGCCCTGCTGCTTTGGCTTCGATCAGCGCATGGTCTGCAAGTTTAATCGTTTCATTATAGGTAGATTGACCATCCATTTCCGACATACCGATAGAAACGCTAACGTTAATTATTTTAGCGTTACTGACCATGATAGGCAGATTTTTTAACTCCAGACGCAATCTTTCAAGAAGCTGAGACGCATGTTCGGTGCTGGTTTCGGGTAACAATAGTAGAAACTCATCACCACCATAACGAAACATAATGTCGTATTTCCTTAAATGTTTGACAAAGTAGCCTATTACGGTTTTGAGAACTCTATCGCCTGCAATGTGACCATGCCTGTCATTGATCTGTTTGAAGTTATCAAAATCCATGATAGCAAGGACACAACCGTTACCGGTGCGGCGGGCGCGTTCATGTTCCTTGTTTACCATGGATGACAAAGCGTGTCGATTCCATACCCCCGTGAGGTGATCAACTGCACACACTTTGCTGATCAATGTAAACTGTAAATTCTGTAAGGCCACATGAAAATCATTGGCCGTATCATTAAAACCATCATACTCTTCTCTGCTTATAACCTTAGCAGACAGTTTTTGCTTAAGCAGTTCACGGGCTTTATTATGCACTTCTATATGCAAAGCTTCGATTTTTATAAAGCCAGGATCATTTTGTAAATCTGAACCGGATAGACTGTAATACCATTGACCAAATTTACACCGCTGATGTGCATCGTCAGACATGTAATTATCATCAGGCGCATCATTGCAAATGAGTGTACGGTGCAACATCTTTAACCACTGACTATGATTGATGAGCCCCGTAGCCAGATCCCTTAGCAATGGCAGCATTTCGCCAGATGATTTTTCATCTTCTATTTGCATTGTAAAATGATCATCGATATCCATATATCACCTGTATGTTATATACATGCTAGATTACACTACCAACCTATTACAGTTACGTTGTTATCCTTATATCATACTTCGTACGTCGTTGATGCAACCTTGCCGCCGTGACCGGTCCAGTCGGTGTGGAAAAATTCGCCGCGTTTTTTATCGAGACGTTCGTAGGTATGTGCACCAAAGTAATCACGCTGCGCCTGCAATAGATTTGCTGGTAAACGTTCACTGCGATAACCGTCAAAATAGGCAAGCGCCGAAGCAAATGCGGGTGCAGGAATACCACTTTCGACAGCAAGCACGACTGCTTTACGCCAGCCTGCTTCTGCTGATTTCAGTGCTTCGCTAAAGAATGAGTCAAGTGCCAGGTTTTCCAGTTCAGGGTTTTTGTCGTAAGCATCTTTTATGTTGCCGAGGAAGGTACTGCGAATAATGCAGCCGCCTCGCCACATCAATGCAATTTCGCCGTATTTAAGGTCCCAGCCCTGCTCTTTCGCAGCTTCTGACATCAGCATAAAACCCTGTGCATATGAAATTATTTTTGATGCATACAGGGCGTCACGTAATGCATTTATCATTTCTTTTTTATCTGTTACCGGTGTAATTTTCGGACGTGGACCGAGTATTAGCGACGCACGTACACGCTCATCTTTTAATGATGACAGTACGCGTGCAAACACGGACTCACCTATTAAAGTCAGAGGCACGCCGAGATCGAGTGCACTGATACCAGTCCACTTGCCCGTTCCTTTCTGGCCAGCTGTGTCGAGTATCTTGTCTACCAGCGGTTGACCATCTTCATCTTTAACGGCGAGGATGTCCTTGGTGATATCGATAAGATAGGAATCGAGAACGCCGGTATTCCATTCTTTAAATACCTCTTGCATCTGGTCACAGCTCATACCTAAGGCATTTTCCATCAACGAATACGCTTCACAGATCAGCTGCATGTCGCCGTATTCGATGCCGTTATGCACCATCTTCACAAAATGACCGGCACCGTCCTGCCCAACCCACTGGCAACAAGGTTCGCCATCGACTTTTGCAGAGACTGCCTGAAAGATGTCTTTTACCAGCGGCCATGCTTCAGGATCGCCACCGGGCATGATGGATGGACCAAAACGCGCACCTTCTTCACCACCTGAAACACCTGTACCGATAAAGCGTAAACCTTTCTCTTGCAGATAAACAGTACGACGTGTCGAATCCGGGTAATGTGAATTACCGCCATCAATGATGACATCGCCGGGTTCTAGTAACGGTATCAGCAACTCGATAAAATGATCAACCACTTCTCCTGCTTTTACCATCAGCATGACCTTGCGCGGTTTTTCCAGCGAGCCCACCAGCTCTTCCATGCTGTGCGTACCGATGATGGTCGTGCCTTTAGCCGGCCCATTGATAAAATCATCGACCTTGTTTGTAGTACGATTAAACACGGCAACACGGTAACCGTGATCAGCCATATTTAGAACCAGGTTCTGCCCCATTACTGCCAGCCCGATCAAGCCTATATCTGCTTTTTCCATCGTTTTAGTTTCTCTTTGTTAATTTTTTTATAAAAATAATTCCGACGTATATTACATATAAGCAAGGATTAAGCCACTTGTTATTTGATAACTTTACTACAAAATTTTACAATCCGACTTTTTTTCTTGAATATAATACTGGCACAAGAATTGCTGTGTGTGAATAAGCTTGCATTAGAAAGAAAAAGCATTAAGTTCTGCACCAAATAAGAACATAGCGATCCAGTACACCTCGATTTTGGTGCGCTTAATATGAGCAACATTTAAACTTGAAGAGGCAGCACATATAGGCAATGATTTTTTTTGATTTGATTCAGGTCAATAACTCCTATGGAATCATCTATAAGCTTCAGCCGCATCCTGTTGTTAAGAATTGAAACATTACTGTCATATATTAAAAAAAGTAGAATTAGAACACTATGCCTAGTACCACGAATATGCCTTTGCAGTTTGTCAACCTGTGGTTAACGCTGTTTCTGATCTGGATGATTATCAACAACACACTTGCAGCCGATACAGTAATAGCAGGTGTCGTCGTGTCCGCCATTATTGCGCTGGCATTTTCTACCTTCGCCCGGGTTTACAGTGTAATCCGCTGGTCGCCAGTCGTTATATATCATTATTTAATCTATCTGGGCGTGTTTTTTATCGAGCTGGTCAAGGCCAATGTTAACGTTATGCAGCTGGTGTTCTCTCCACGCATTGATATCAAACCGGGTATCGTCGAAATAAAAACCGAACTTAAATCCCCTCTAGGTCGATTAGCGCTGGCTAACAGTATTACATTAACACCGGGCACACTGGTTGTAGACATAAAAGATGATTCACTGTTTATCCACTGGATCAACATTGGTGCAACTGACCCGGTCGCTGCAACTGAGGCGATTTCCGCCCGCTTCGAAAAACTTCTGAAAGTGATTTATGGGTAAGGAATGATGACTGACGATATTTTAACGACAAATTTTTTTACAATTGTAAGCTTGACCGAAATAACGGTTGTCATTTCTGCTGTGTTGATTTTTTTCAGCATCGTGTTTGGCATTATTCGCCTGGTAATCGGCCCCGAAACAGTTGACCGCGTTGTCGCTATCGACCTGTTGACGATTGTCACTATCGCACTGATTGCACTGCTTGCTCATCAGGCAGAGCGTTACATTTATCTTGATGTTGCATTAGTTTACGGCCTGCTCAGTTTTCTCGGTGTACTTGCTGTTGCCCGTTACCTGGAAAAAGGAATATAACCCGGATACTTCATAGGAACGCTGAAAGAACAACCTAACACTATGATTATTATAAGAAATAGCGATATATTAGAGAAGTACAATATGCACCTGACAACGCTTTGCAGTTTTTGGAAAAATATCAGCAGCCATTTTGTACGATTCACCTGTAACCATAGCTATGGCTATGCTTTTCGGCGAATCGTACAAACTGACTCACTGATATTCCCCCAAAATTCTGCATTCCTATGAAATATCCGGGTTAACATCATGTCAACACTCGTTTTAACATTACTCACAGTCGTACTTTGTGCAGGCATTCTAATTGGTGGGCTGCTTGCAGTTATGCTGGACAACATGATTAGTGCGGTAATTAGCGCCGGACTAGCCAGCCTTTTTGCTTCTGTGGTCTATGTCGCGCTGGCAGCACCTGATGTCGCGATGACTGAAGCCTCCATCGGTTCCGGTCTGACCACTATGATTTTTCTTTATGCCATCCGCAAAACGCAAAAGTCAGAAACAAACGTTACAAAATTAGAAAGTGAGGACGGTAAATGATTGCGCTTATTAGCGATATCATCGGCAATCTGCTGTTGATCACTGGTTCTTTTTTCCTGTTTTCAGCAGGACTTGGCGTGTTGCGCATGCCGGATACCTACAACCGCATCCAGACCGGTACCAAAGCAACCACGCTGGGCACTATTACGGTATTGATCGGGCTGGCTTTTCTGCATCCGGCCTGGACCTTAAAGCTGATCATCCTGATTTTCTTCGTGATGCTGACCAACCCGGTTTCTTCCCATGCACTGGCGCGCGCCGCACATTCGATCGGCATTCATGAGACGGAAACAACGGTCATTGATCAGCTTGCGATTGTGAATGACGGGGCGGAAGATGAAGCCGAAAAAGAGTCTGCCAAAGAAGCAAACGGGGTAAAAGCGCAATGATCAAACGAGTCTTCATTTTTATCATGCTGGCTCTAATGGCAATGATCTTTTTTAATATTGTCTCGAACTATACTGAAAACACCTCGTTATCCAAACTCGCTCACTACTACGTTGAAAAAGGTCCACAGGAGATCGGCGCCGCCAATCTTGTCACTGCAGTCGTGGTCACCTACCGCGGTCTTGACACACTGGGTGAAGTTACCGTGTTATTTATATCTGCTGCCGGTGTTGGTCTTCTGCTACGCCGTACCCGGCGCAATCAAAAGGATGACAAAGGTCTGGCGATTGATGATTTGGAGCGGGGTGACCGTGCAGAAGAAACAGCAGGTGTGCACAAACCAGCCAGTGAGATCGTTGAAACCGCGACCGAACTGTTGCTGCCGATGGTTATCCTGTTTGGTGTTTATGTGTTTATGAATGGTCATCTGTCACCCGGCGGTGGTTTCCAGGGTGGCGCGATAATCGCCTCGGGTACCATGTTCATGCTACTGGCATTACCCGAGTCGCATATCAGCCGCTTGATGATTGCCATCACCGAATCACTGTCCGGTTTCAGTTATGTGGTAGTCGGTGTGCTCGGGGTAATTTTTGCGGGTGGTTTTCTCGACAACCGTTTCATGGACCTGGGCACGTATGGTGACCTGTTCAGTGCCGGTGCAATACCACTGATATATACATTCGTCGGTCTCAAAGTTGGCTTTGAACTCAGCGCAGTGCTAGACCGCTTTCGCAAAGAGGACACTGGCCCGGTATGAACATGCTAACCGACTTCCCGATTTCACTTATCGTTCTGTGCAGCGGTCTGGGCCTGATATTAATCGGCATGTGGGGCATGCTGACGCAGCGAAATATGATCCGCATGATCATCGGTTTTTCGTTGACCGATACCGGCATCCACATGGTCATGGTTGCTATTGGTTACGTCACCGGTGGCACCGCACCTATTATCAATGATGCTGTACCTATGGCCGACGCCGTCAACAGAGTTGTTGACCCGGTGCCGTCTGCGCTGGTCCTCACTGCAATCGTAATCGGTCTCGGTGTTACCGCGGTGATGCTGGCATTCGCGGTACGCATTTATAAAGCAAACAGGACCCTGATGATTGATGAATGCACGGAGTCGAAATGGTAACGGCGCCCCTGTTAGAGACAAGTATGATAGATTTTTTATTGCAGCCATTAAGCATTTATGTTCTCGCACTCGGTGCGGGCTTTTTGATTCCACTGTTTGACCGCGCCCACCGTGGCTCTGCAATCCTGGTTTTCCTCACAGCCCTCACTGGCCTGGTGGTAATCGCCGGATTTAATCTACTGGCAATCGTCAACGGCGCAGCGGCTATCGATATCGAAACCGCCGGTATAAAACCGCCGTTTTCGATCAATCTGCGCTTTGGCCTGTTTGAAGGTGGTTTCGTGCTCGCGGTCAACACCGCAGCACTGCTGGGGGCATGGCATTATCTACCGAAATTGAAACAACACGCTTCTGCACTGCTGCTCTACCTGATTCTGGTGATGGGCATCAACGGCATGGTGATGACCCGTGACCTGTTTAACCTGTTTATTTTTATCGAGATCACCTCAATCGCAACTTATGCACTGATCGGCATGGAGCGCACCGGCAGTGTGCTGACCGCTGGTTTCAAGTACATCATCGCGACCTCGATTGCCTCGGCGTTCTTCCTGCTGGGCACGAGCTTTATTTATTACCAGACAGGCACGCTGAACATCGATGACATCATCGCCCACCGTGATTTGATTCAGGGACCTGTCGGTTTTATCGCAGTACTTTTTGTCCTTACCAGTTTGCTAATCGAACTCAAACCTTATCCGGCCAACGGCTGGGGGCTGGACGTTTATGAAAACGCTTCCAGCGGCATCGCTTCAATAATTTCTGTCGGCGTTTCGGCGGGGGTATTCTTTGCCCTTTACAAAATTTTACCGCTGGCAGGTGATTTCCTGGACAGCATCGCATTGATCGGTGGCATGACCTTCCTGTTTTCCAATCTTATCGGACTCAAGCAGGAAAACACAAAACGCCTGCTTGGTTATTCTTCCATCGGCCAGATGGGTCTACTGACAATGGCCATAGCGCTTGTATCGCAGCTTGATGCTTCAGCACAGCTTCCCCTTATCATTGGCGGCCTGTTTATTAATCACCTGCTAGCCAAGGCAGGGCTGTTCTGGCTCGCGGGCGTGGTCGACAAAACCTGTATTCAAAGCTGGTCGGCGATCGCCAAACGCCGGGGCTTATTATTGCTGCTCGGCATTATGATGGCAGCACTGGTTGGCCTGCCTCCATTCCCCGGGTTCTGGGCAAAATGGGAACTGGTAATGCTGCTGGCCAGCCATGAACACTTCGGCTGGATCGCCCTGATACTGCTCGGTTCACTGCTGGAAGCAGCTTATTTGTTCCGCTGGTTCAGTTATGCACAACAGTCAAACGAGATACCAGCAGAAGCGCAAACAGCCTCCAATTCAGATTCATTGTCGGCTGGTTACTGGTCGGCAGCGCCCATAGCAATAGCAGCACTATTACTGTTTGCCAGCGGTTACATCATGGCTGATGTTATGCAAGTTGCAAGCCCTTCTTTATTTCTGCCGCTGGTGGCAGGATTTGTACTTTGGCTGATGGACAGTGTCAGCGGGCGTCTTAAAAATTTACCAATGCTGGCTGCTGTCGCAGTCGGTGGTTACCTGCTGACCAATGAACTTGAAGGTATTAACCGCCTGTTTAGCTATCTGCTGATTGGCGGCGGCCTGCTGGTTAGCATCGCCGCGATGTATCGAAATGATGAACGCAGGGGTTTTTACCCATTGCTCGCCATTTTATTGTTATCACTGGCAACATTACTGCGCGCAGAGAGCTCACTGGAATTTTTCTTCAGCTGGGAACTGATGACGCTAAGTTCCTACCTGCTGATTACATTGGGACGTAATGGCGCAAAACCCGCTCTCAGCTACCTGCTGTTTTCGCTCGGCTCGGCTTACTTCATCCTGGCCGGTTTTGCGGTTGCTTATGGTGCTACCGGCAGCCTGATGCTTGCCGAACTAGGCAATAGCGGTAACTCGATAGCTATCGTATTTAGCCTGCTGGCAGCCGGTTTTGTTATCAAAATGGGCGGTTTCGGCGTACATATCTGGGTACCTGATGCTTATGCAGAAGCAGATGATGATTTCACTGCCATTCTTTCTTCCATTGTCAGCAAAGCCGGTGTGTTTGGTCTGATCATCATTGCGGCACATCTTGGCGTTCAGTCTGAAATCGGTCTTGACCCTGCTTATGTACTTGGCTGGATAGGCATCCTCACCGCAACATTTGGTGCACTGATGGCGGTGTTCCAGGAAGACATAAAACGGATGATTGCCTATTCCAGTATGGGACAGCTGGGTTATATCGTCACCGGCGTTGCACTAATGAGCCATCTTGGCTGGGTATCGGCACTGTATATGACGGTCAACCACTTCCTCTTTAAAGGTATCCTGTTCCTGTCGATTGCCGGAATCGTACTGCGTACCAACGAACGTATGATGTATAAAATGGGTGGCCTGATCAAGAATATGCCGGTTACTTTTACCTTCAGCATGATAGCTATTATCGCCATGTCCGGGGTTCCACCACTGACCGGTTATGGTGGCAAGTGGATGCTATTTAACGCACTGATGGACAAGGGCTGGTACTGGATTTCAGCGCTGGCATTTTTCTCCAGTGCGGTCGCTTTTCTCTACATGTACCGATTTTTACATACCGTATTCCTCGGCCAGCGCAAACTGGAGCATGCGAAACTGCGCGAGGCGCCTGCCATACTACTGGTACCACAGGTGGTAATGGTCGCTTGCATTATGGTTATCTCGGCTTATCCTAAATTGCTGCTTGATCCGCTATCAATTGCCATCGATCCGTTTATAGCAAACAACCTGGTCTGGGACGGTCTGGCTTTACAGACACATTACGGCTACTGGAACGCGCCAATGATTATGGCTGTAGTTGCTGGTGTCTGGATGCTACCGCTGGTTCTGCTGCTACTGGTATCGATGACGCTAAAAATTCAGAAAGTCGAACAATTCAATATTGTCTATGCTGCTGAACGCCCTCGCCGACCGGAAGAAACACATTTTGCCTATAACTTTTTTGCGCATTATGATCGAGCCATCGGCTTTCTCGTCAGGCCGCGTGCGACTGTTTTCTGGAACACGGTTGTCGAGTGGAACCATTCACTGGCAGCAACACTACGCGTTTTCTATAACGGTAATGGCCAGACCTACGCCCTGTTTGTCATCATGTATTTCGTTGCCATGTTCATGCTAAATGGAGGATTGAGCCTGTGATAACTGAATGGTTAGGAAAATTTGGCAACTTTTCATTAACGCTATTAATCGTAATGACCTATGGTCTGCTCATGGGTGCAATCATCGATCGTACTATCGCCAAGGTACAGGGGCGTATCGGTATCCCCTATTCACAGCCATTTATCAATGTCCTGAAAAATTTTTTTAAGCGCACTGCCATCAGTCACGGCATCATGTTTTATTTGGGCCCTGTGTTCCGTATCGCCGGCGGCATCGGCACACTGGCTTTTATACCAGTACTATACGGTAGTGAAACATTCGCCAATTTCAGCATGGCCGGTGACCTGTTCCTGGTGATCTACTTCATGTTTTTCGGTCAATTAGGCATGGCGTTGGGCGCAGGTGAAAGTGGCCACCCCTACAGTGCTATCGGCATTGCTCGCGGCCTGTCACAAATGACTGCCTACGAAGTACCCTTTGTGCTGGCGATAATATCCATCGTCATCCAGTACGACACGCTATCGATCACCGATATCGTTGCGGCACAACAGGGTGGATGGCAGAACTGGACAGTGGCTACTAACTGGCTCGCGACACTGGCCGCTATGCTGGCATTCCTCGGTATGGCTGGTTACTCACCGTTTGATATTTTCCTCGCGCCACAGGAAATACCTATTGGCCCGCCAACCGAATTTCATAGCGCCTACCTCGGCCTGATGCAGCTCAACCGTGCACTGTTTGGCGCTACCAAACTGGTGCTCTTTATGAACCTGTTTTTCGGCGGTGCCACCAGCCTGCTTGAACTGATGATTAAAACCTGGGCAATCTATATGGTCGCCATAGTTGTTGGCGTGTCCTTCCCGCGTTTCCGGGTTGATCAGGGAATTCGTTTCTTTTTCAAAGTCCCGACGCTGATTGGAATAATGTCAATAATATACGTACAGATGGTGCTGACTTCCTGATCAAGGAAAGCATACTATTAAGCAATACATACTGGAGACCTGACCATGATTAAAAGCCTGAACACAGAAGATACTCTGGAAAATGCAGGGCTCACTGATGAAGAACAACAGCTGTTCAGCAATGCGCGGCCACAGGCTTACGAGCCCTACCCGATCAAGGCAGTTGAAGATTTCGCCAACTGGGCACGTGCCAATTCATTATGGATACTGGCTTTTGGTACTGGTTGCGGTGCAATCGAACTGCGCCCATTGATGAGTGCTCGCTTTGATGCCAGTCGTTTTGGCGTTGCAGGTCGACCGACACCAAGACAGTCATCGGTATTTGTCATCGGCGGTTATGCCTCGGTAAAAACCCTGAAACGCATCATTCGCAGCTATGAGCAGATGCAGGGGCCCAAGTTCGTGATATGCCTGGGTATCTGCCCGGTTAACGGTGGCATGTATTTTGATAGTTACAACACCGTCAACCAGTTCGATCAATATCTGCCTGTCGACCTGTACATAACAGGCTGCATGCCACGTCCCGAAGTGCTGGTCGCTGGCATTATGGAACTACAGACAATGATAAAAGCTGGCAAATGCAACGGTGCTAATCGCTATATAGAGAACTTCGATATGTATAAGGCAAACCAGAAGAAAGTGATCAAAAACTGGGATATGCCCGACTACAACTGGTAATAAATCTATGAAAGATATGCTGGAAAGACTGAAACGTGATTTTAGTGTCAGAGAGGTGACTGAACGTCCACCAAGAATGACCACACTCAAAGTTGACAAAAACAATGCTGAAAGACTTATTCGTGAACTACGTGATCGCGAAAATTATACACATCTGAACTTCATGACCTGCATCGATTATATTGAAGATGATATTTTCACCCTGGTATACATGCTGCATAACTATGATAAAAAACACTCGCTGGGTGTGCACGTTGATATCAGTCGAGACAATGAAGAAATGGTTTCCATCCATACGCTCTGGGCACAGGCCTGGACTTACCAGCGTGAACTACGCGAGATGTATGGTATCCGATTCCCCGGCAGCCCACGTCTTGATGAAGATTTCTGTCTCGAGGGCTGGGACCAGATTCCACCCATGCGCCGCGAATTTGATACCAAAAAATTTAGCCAGGAACGCTTCGGCCACCGCGAAGGCCGCAGCAGCGAAGAACCGCGTGAACACATGAAAGTTGAGCTTTACCCTAACCGTGGCGGTGACGAAGAATGAAACCATTTACTCACCGTACCTCAACCGGACATTCTGCAGCGCTGGATTTTGCGCAACCTGAACCTGTCGATATGGCCTCGGGCAAATACGTCAGGCTGTGGCAGGGGCCGCAGCATCCGGGCATTACCGGCAACATGTCACTGGAACTGATACTCGAAGGCGACACCATTATCGACTGTAAAACCCACGTTGGTTACCTGCACCGTGGTTTCGAAAAGTTAATGGAACGTCGTACCTTCATTCAGAACTTTACCGTGGTATGTCGTATCGCGGTACCCGAACCGACCTTTAATGAATACCTGTACTCTCATGCGGTAGAGGTACTCAGTGGTATTGAAGTACCGGAGCGTGCAATCTGGCTGCGCACCTTGAACCTTGAACTGATGCGCCTTGCCAGCTTCCTGATGTGGATCGGTGGGATGAGCGGCGCCTTCGGCCAATATACCGTACCTAACTGGACCATAGCCTATCGTGATTTCGTGCTCGATCTCTTCGAAGAAATGACCGGTGCACGCATCTACCACATGTACATCGTACCCGGTGGCGTTCGTGCCGGACTACCCGATGGCTTCGAGAAACGCGCCCGCGATATAATGGATGGCTGTGAAAAAATGCTCGCTCAGGTCGAACGCGTAATGTTCAATAACGCCGTATTCAAGGCTCGTTCAAAAGGTCTCGGTATTATTAGCCCGGATATGGTCGATCCCTATGGTATCGTCGGTCCCAATGCACGCGCCTGCGGTTTCGCCCGCGACCTGCGTAAAGACGAACCCTACCTTTCCTATGACCAGCTCGACTTCGAGGTTATTACCGGCAGCGACTCTGATGCTTATGAACGAGCCTACCTGCGCCTGCAGGAAACCCGCCAGAGCATTAGTCTGGTACGCCAATGCCTCGATATGGCACCGAAGGATGGTCCCTTTCAGGCAGACATGCCCAACGTGCTGCACTGGAAAGTGCCGGCTGGCGAGACTTACGTTAAAGCCGAATGTACACGCGGTGAATACGGCTATCATATGGTTACTGACGGCAGCGAATTCGTTCGACGTGTGCATGTCCGTGGCCCCAGTTATACCCATGCCATCGCCGTCATGGAACGTCTTTGTGTTGGCAACAACATCGCGGATGTTGCCGGCCTGATGGTATCACTACACAACTATCCACCTGAGATTGAGAGATGATCGGAGTATTAAGCGCATGAGCCTGAAAGACCTGCTCTCACCCTTTTTCGTCTGGCAACGTGCTTTCGAAAAACCCTATACAACAATACGCCCGACCCTGGATCGGCCCGGTGCACCTGCTTACCGTGGTTTTCACATCAACATTACCGAAACCTGTGTCGGTTGTGGCAGTTGCCATGAGATCTGTCAGAACCAGGCGATCGATATGGTCGCAGTCGAAGAATTCGAAGGCCGCAGAGGTGATAGCGGGCTGCGGCCACGATTTGATTATGGCCGCTGCTGCTGGTGTGGTCTGTGCGTAGATATCTGCACTGCCGCCTCGTTACGCATGAGCAATGAATATGCCTGGATCAGCGAAGACCCAAATGCTTTCCATTTCACCGCTGGCGTTGATGATAAAGCATGGCAGAACAATGAACTGGGGTACCGTCGTGCAGAAGGTTATCACCTGTATCCGCCAAAACGCATCGAAATGGAATTATTGCCGCCGGAAGAAAGCATAAAATCATTTGATGAAGTGACTCTGGGATACAGCATCGAGCAGGCCAAAAAAGAAGCTGATCGCTGTGTCGAATGCGGCATCTGTGTAGCCACCTGTCCTGCTCATATGGATGTGCCCGATTACATTCACAGCATCCGCGACGGCGATTACGAAAAAGGCCTGCAACTGATGTATCGTACCAACCCGTTCCCGGCAACCTGCGGTCGCATCTGTACACGCCAGTGTGAAACCGTATGCCCGGTCGGTATCCTTGGTGAGCCTGTTGCCATTCGATGGTTGAAACGTTTTATTGTCGACCAGGTCGATAAAAAAGATTACAAACGTATACTTAATGAGCAGATTAAAAACAGTGATCGCAAAGTCGCTATTATCGGTGCCGGTCCCGGTGGACTGAGCGCGGCTTATTACCTGCGCAAACAGGGCCATGCTGTAACTGTGTTCGAAGCCCAGGAATCAGGTGGTGGCATGTTGCGTTATGGTGTACCGAGTTACCGTCTGCCGGATGCCGATCTGGACAAAGACATCGATCACATCGTTTCACTCGGTGTTGAAATGAAATACAACACAAAAATAGGTAAAGACATCAACTTCGAAAAACTGCTGGAAGACTATGATGCCGTGTTTATGTCCACCGGTCTTTCTGTACCGTCCAGCATGCGTATCCACGGTGAAGATCACCCGCGTGTCCTGTCCGGATTACAGATGCTTGCCGATGTTGCCAGAGGACGTGATCCTGGCATAGGTAAAAAAGTTGCAGTGATTGGCGGTGGTAATGTGGCGATGGATGCGGCACGAGTATCACGTCGTTTCGGCGCCGAGGTCACCATACTCTACCGTCGCCGCATCAGCGAGATGCCAGCCGATGAAGAGGAGATACACGAGTCTCAGGAAGAAGGCTGCACTCTCGTACAACAGGCGATCCCGGTCGAGGTTATCGATGCCGACAAGCCAAATCAGGTTGTAATTAAATGGGGTGAAGCCGAAATGGTCGATGATCCAAAAGGCGGTCGTCCACGCCCGGTACTGCAGGAAGACCGCATGCATACTGAAACCTACGACTGCATAATCTCAGCCATTGGTCAGAGCAGTAATCTCGACTACTTAACGAAACAAGTTCAGGAACAGCTGGCCATCGAATGGGGCAAGTTTACCCCCGGCGAATATCAGCATACCCAGCTGACAAAAGTCTTTGTTGGCGGTGACTTTGCCAACCAGACAGCCGATGCGATCAGCGCCATCGAAGACGGCCATCATGCAGCACGCGGTATTGATCGCTTCCTCAACCCGGATGCCTACCCGAAAACAGCATCGCCGGAAACCACATCGAAGATTAACTAATCACTGTAAACATGGCAGGTAAATTACTATGAATACTATTGACGAAATACTGGATTACGCCATTGATCAGGAACAGCAGGCGGCAGATTTTTATGAAGATGTCGCGCAGCGCGCTGAGACCGCTGGCATGAAAAAAATACTGCTGGATTTTTCTGAAGAGGAAAAAAAGCATAAAAAAATTCTGCAGAATGTTAAGGCCGGTGAACGTGAACTGACACCTGAGCAGGAAGTGCTGGACCTGAAAATTTCCGATTACCTGGTTGAAGTTGAAGCCAGTGATAATATTACGTATCAGGATGCGCTGATCATTGCGATGAAAAAAGAACGTGCCGCCTATGAACTATATAGCGACATGGCTGCGAAAATGCCCGAAAGCCATCTCAGGGAAGTTCTTGAAGGTCTCGCCAAAGAAGAAGCAAAACATAAACTGTTTTTTGAGGCAGAGTATGATGAGCGAGTACTTACGGACAACTAAGGAACCGCAAACAATATATAGTGAAAATAGTTTGTCATCACATGATTTAATGGTATACAGATAAAACACTATAAATTAAAAAGGAAGCTAACTATGTTGCCTATAAAGTACCAGGTAGTTGGTGAAGAAGACTACGCTTTCCTCATCACCATTAATCAACATGGTGAATATTCTGTCAGCAGCGGCACTTACACCAGTGACCGTCCGCGCAGCGGCAAACTGTCAGCAGACCAGGAAACGCAAATTATCGATGCAATTCACAATCTCGGCATACCGAAAGAACATGCTATGCCAGAAGGTGCAGCTGATGCGTTCAAAGCAAAACTGACGATAGGTGAAGAAAACAATGTTATGGTCTACCCGTTCTGGGAGGGCGCGCTGGAAGATGACTCGAAATTATTAAAGCTGATACGCCTGCTGGAAATGCTCTGATATTCGAGGCTATGCAGATTGAGAGTTACTGCTCAGGTTTTCTGATTATGTCACATGATCAATGATAATAAATCGGCTTCAATATATTTAATCAATCACTTTAAAAAAGACAAGTAATCCCATGAATATTAACACTATTATAACCACCCCTTTCGATGACCAGCGCCCCGGTACTTCCGGACTGCGCAAAAAAGTTAAGGTGTTCCAGCAGCCACACTACCTGGAGAACTTCGTGCAATCGATCTTTAATGCACTCGAAGATTACCAGGGACAGACCCTGGTAGTTGGCGGTGATGGTCGTTATTACAACCGTGAAGCACTACAGATCATCGTGAAGATGGCGGCGGCAAATGGATTCGGTAAGGTAATCGTCGGTCAAGGTGCCCTGCTTTCGACACCAGCGGCATCATGTGTCATCCGTAAATACGAAGCCTTTGGCGGCATCATCCTCTCGGCCAGCCACAATCCGGGCGGACCGAATGCTGACTTCGGTATCAAGTACAACGCATCCAATGGCGGACCGGCTGCAGAAAATATTACCGAGGCCATCTATAAACTTAGCCTCGACATCAGCGAATATCACATCATTGAAACCGCGGACATTGATCTCGACAGCACGGGTGAACAGAAAATTGGTGAGATGAAAGTTGAAATCATCGATCCGGTATCCGATTACGCTGATCTGATGGAACAGCTATTTGATTTTGCAGCGATGCGCAGTTTGCTTGGCTCGGGCACATTTTCCATGGCATTTGACGCGATGAATGCAATTACCGGTCCCTATGCTCGCGAGATCCTGGAAAATCGCCTGGCTGCAGCAGCAGGCACGGTTTTGCGCGGTGAGCCGCTGGATGATTTCGGTGGAGCCCATCCTGACCCTAACCTGGTACATGCCAGGGAGCTGGTGACGCTAATGAGCGGCGAACTGGCACCTGACTTCGGCGCGGCATCTGATGGTGATGGCGACCGTAACATGATTCTCGGGGCTGACTTTTATGTTACTCCCAGTGACAGCCTGGCAATACTCGCAGCAAACGCAACACTCGTTCCCGCCTACGCACAGGGACTCGCAGGCGTTGCCCGCTCCATGCCCACCAGCCAGGCAGTCGACCGAGTCGCCGAAACGCTCGGTATCGATTGTTATGAAACGCCGACCGGCTGGAAATTCTTTGGCAACCTGCTCGATGCCGGTAAAATCACGCTTTGCGGTGAAGAATCTTTTGGCACCGGCTCAGACCACGTGCGTGAAAAAGACGGTCTTTGGGCTGTTCTGTTCTGGTTGAATATCCTCGCTGTACGCAAACAATCAGTAGCAGACATCGTAAAAGACCACTGGCAAAAATTTGGCCGTGATGTATACACTCGCCATGATTATGAAGGTGTACCTGCAGAGGGTGCTAATGAACTCATGCAGGTTCTACGTGAAGGCGTAGACGAACTCAGCAGGCAGAGTTTCAACACCTATAAAGTTGAACATTGTGATGACTTCAGTTATACCGACGTGGTCGATAACAGCACCAGCAGCCAACAGGGTATACGCATCCTGTTTACTAATGGTGCACGTATTGTATATCGCCTGTCAGGCACTGGCACCGAAGGCGCTACCCTGCGTGTTTACATCGAACAGCCTGAAAAAGATCCTGCAAAACTCGAAGCTGATCCACAGACACTGCTGTCCGATCTGATCGATCTTTCAATGTCTATCGCACAGATTGAAAAATATACCGGTCGCAAAATACCGGATGTAATCACCTGATCTGTTTTAAAGCATTTTATCCACAGATGGTCGCTCCTGCACATCCATGTGCTTGCGACATTTGTGCTATCCCTGCACGTCAACACCGATGTTTAAAACAAAAAACATTGAATCTATTCAGCTTGTTTAGAAAAACGGGTAAAGCTTATTGATTTATCAGAACGCGTAAATACATCTGACCTCCATGGATGGAGGAAATGCAATAGGATTGTAGGAACAATCATTGCCATGTAAGCTCTGCTGCAACCTCCTGTTGCAGAAGCCTGATAAATCAATAAGCTGTACCCTCCTTAATGTACCCTGAGTAATTACAAAACATTTTTATCTGTGGATAAATATTTTTTCTTTTAACTTGTAGGATAGGAAGCTTTAATATTATGTGACATGCTATTGCAGATCCGTCAGCAGCAGGGATACTGCTGTCGAGCTTACAGGGATGTATATACAGCGTGACGTGCAATAGCATGTCGCATAATCAACGTACTACTTAGTAAGTTAAAAGATTAAGACAACTCTGGTTGATACTTATCAAGGAAGTCCATTTCTTTATGTGTTTAACTGACGGTACAATAAATAAAGAGGGATTCAGGTACTAATAACATCACCCATTAATCGAAGAATTTTCTGAGTACAAAGACGTTATCCATGCTCTTAAACTCAATAACGTGCACTTTCGACGACTTGCACATGAGTACAAAGGCATCGACAAAGCAGTCTTTCGCGCCGAGCAGTGATTGAAGTAGTTAATGAGGATTATCTCGACCGTACTAAAAATGAACGCCTTCATCTTAAAGATCTTATTTACAGTATGTTAAGAGACTAAGCTGTAACTTTTGCATGCAATACTACAGGTAACCCGATATGTCATCACATCAGTCTACTGTTGATTACCTTCAAAATCTGAGAAGTGAATTAACTCGCCGAATTGCTGCAATTGAAGCGGATGTTCATCACAAAAAAGAACCTGTAGAAAAGGACTTTGCTGAACAGGTTACCCAGCGCGAAAACGATGATGCGCTATCGGCAATTGATGAAGAAGCCAAACAAACCGTTCATTTAATTGATACAGCCCTCAGCCGTATTAAAAATGGTAATTATGGAATTTGTACCAGTTGTGGGGAAAAAATACCTGAAAAAAGGCTCGCCGCGCTGCCCTATGTTACAACCTGTGTAAGCTGCGCCGAAAAGAAAAGTGTTTAGCAGACAACATTAATTAAAAGCCGTTCAGGTTTTTTTACTCCTGCTGTTTATTCACGACTCCGTGATTTGTTGATACAATCGACTGCAATTTAACTGAACTAACAACATACTCCAGATAAAAATCATGTATTACAGAGCAAGCACTAAAATTATTAAATATTCCTTTATTTTACTGGCAGTGATTAGCTTGAACGTTCAGGCAGAATTCTTTGATTCGCGGGCAAAAAAATGGGAATTTTTCCTGGCCCCACAAATGACTAATTCACAAGTTATTCAATTTGATGGTGGCGCCGAAGCAGACATTAATAAACGCTCCACTATCGCTTTTGGCTTTGGTTACAATATAAATCACCATATCGAACTCGATTTATCATTTGCATCAAGTAATGCTAACTACACTGGCACCGTCGTTTCTGGTGATGACCCGACAAATACACAAACCAGCACACATTCCTTATACACCAGTAGCATTAACTTTGGTTTTACCTATAACTTTCTAAAAAACCCTTTTACGCCTTACATTTCAGCTAAAATCGGCTCAACCTATATCGATTCAGGCGTCCTTACTGGAAATATCGGCACCGGTTGCTGGTATTACCCCTATTGGGGTTATGTCTGTGGCCCTGTCGCACAAACTTACACTTCAACAGAATTCAATTATGGTGCCGCATTGGGCCTGCGCTACGACTTCAACCGTAAGCTTTATATTAAAGGTGACGTTGGTAAAAACTATATTGATGTCGATAACAGCAATACACCTGGTTTCATCACCTACAGGTTTATTTTCGGCTTCATGTTCTAACCCGGATATTTCATAGGAATGCTACAACTTTAACTTAACATTATGGCTGTATAAGAAATATTGGTATATTAGTAAAGTACACTATGTACCGGAGACCGCTATACAGTTTTTGGAAAAATCTCAGCGGCCATTTCGTCTGATTTGCCTGTAACCATAGCTATGGCTATGCTTTTCGACAAATCTGACAAACTGACTCGCTGAGATTTCCCCAAAACTCTGCATTCCCATGAAATATCCGGGCTAAAGACCTTACGAACCTTGATACTAATACTTGACTATTTTACTAGGTTACTTATCATTGATAGTGCACTCAACAGGAGGACACATCATGCATATTCGCTCTACTCTCGATCCTATCTCGTTACACGATGTCCCTGACCCGGAAAACCACCCCTGCCTGTATGAAGGTGATGGTGTAAACGGTGTGGAAATCTACTTCGAAAATGAAGAAAACAAAAAAGCCTACATGGATATGGAATTAGAAGATAAAAAAGTCCTTGTCGGTAATGATACGGACGATTACATTGCCGAAGGCTAAAACTGGCATCGTCATACCGGCGTGATTTTAGCCGGTATCCATCTTTGGTTTTATGTTTTATAAGTGCGCTATTAAATCCAGGCGACTCTGACTAAGTATCGTGAAGAACAGGAGCCGGTTTGCTGTGTGATGACTGGACCTCGGATTCGGTGAGACTATACTTTTTTATAAGGCGATAAACGTGGCGCTCACTAATATTCATCACCCTGGCGACAGTGGCACGATGACCTGCATGCTTTAGCAACAGCATTTTCAGATAAGACTCCTCAAGTTCCTCCAGAGAGGGATCCGTACCCTGAGGCACATCCAGGTGGAAACCAGGCTGCTCTTTCTTACAGGAACTGAAGGTCAAGTTATGAGCGCGGATGGTTTTACTCTCCCTGGAGAGAATAATGGCCCTTTCCACCACGTTTTTGAGTTCACGAACATTGCCTGGCCAATCATAGGCCATAAGTTTTCGTGTCGCTTCCCTGGTTACCGTTTTTTGCACACGTTTAGAGAAATTATGGTTTTGAATGAAATACTCAACTAGATAAGGAATATCCTCGCGCCGTTCTCTTAATGGCGGTGTTACGATACTGAAAGCCTCTAGCCGGTAATAAAGGTCACTTCGAAAATCGCCTGTTTCAGACATCTTCATCAGGTCCCGGTTTGTGGCAACCACAATTCTTACGTCCGATATGAGATCACGCGTTCCACCTACACGTCGGAAGATGCCAGTCTCCAGCACCCGTAATAACTTTACCTGTATAACTAGCGGGATCTCACCGATCTCATCCAGAAACAGAGTACCTCCCGCCGCCCCTTCGATAAGGCCTTTCTTCTGCTTGGTCGCACCGGTGAAGGCCCCCTTCTCATGTCCAAACAACTCGGACTCAAAAAGGTTTTCTTGCAGGGTGCAGCAATCCACTGCCACAAAATTACGTTTGGCACGTGTGCTCTGATCATGAATACCTCGCGCCACAAGCTCTTTACCAGAGCCACTCTCACCCAGGATTAGCACAGTCATGTCACTGGATGCCACTACATCGATTAACTCCTTGACTCCTTCAAGTGCTGAACTCTGGCCAATCATAAAGGACTGAGTACTGGTCTGTGCCTTGAGCCGTGACTCGCAAAACTTGTGTTCGGCCTTAAGGGATGCCACATCGAGTACCCGTTGAACCGTTAATCTAAGCTGTTCAGGACTCACTGGTTTAGTGAGGTAATCATCTGCGCCCGCCTGCATGGCTTCTACAGCATGCTTCACGGTTCCATATGCAGTTAGCATGATGACCGGAAAGGATTCAGAAAGTGATGGTAACTCATCAATACAGTCACCATCAGGTAGACGCGCATCGGAGATGATCAAATCGGGTTCATATCGATCAAGATATTCCCGTGCCTTACTAAGGCTTTCTACACCCGTGGCAGTATAGCCAGTGCTTTTTAGCTGCTGCACAATCATCTGATTGAGCAAGCTATCATCTTCAATAACCAGAATATTTGCAGTCATGGTGTCATTCTCTCACTGGATGCTTCCGGTACTCTGACAATAAAACAACTTCCTTTGCCTGGCTCACTCTCAACCTCCAGTGTTCCATGGTATCTTTCCACGATGGCCCGAGAGATGGACAGACCCAGCCCGGTGCCATCTACATTGTCCGCCCGGCGGCTAAAAAATGGCATAAAAATCCTGTGCAGGTTTTCTGCAGGAATGCCGATGCCGGTGTCTTCGAAATGTACCCTCACTTCGCCATCCTCAAAACTGCCTGTGATACGGAGCGTACCCCCTGATGGCATCGCATGAAAGGCATTCTGCACCAGGTTAAGGACCAGCATGCGTATCTCACTTTCGTTGGCTAATATCCGCAAAGACTGTTGCGGAAATATTTCGATAATCTTGATAGTTGCCGCTTCTGCTTCCCATTTCACCAGGCTGATGATATCTTTGATCGCCACATGGATATCAACTAACTCCAGCTGACCTAACGGAGCGGCACTCAACTGCAACAGGCGATTGGTTATCTGTATACACTGCTCCATCTCCTGCTCTACAACATTCAGGTAATTTTCTAATTCACCCTGTTGTTGCCGCCTTTCCTGCTGTTCTCCTTTATTACACACACCTGCCAGAGAACTCAGGGCTAACCTCATAGTACTCAAAGGATTGTAGATTTCGTGTGCTACACCTGCAGCCAGTCTTCCCAGTTCAGAAAGGCGCTGCTCATGAGTGAAATTCACCTGCATGGTGAGATCACGGATGGACTCTACTATTAGAGTCACTTCTTTCCCATCCCTGACTACAGTCATCGGTGCGGCATAAATCTCCACGTCAAGAGCATTACCATCACAACGTAGATGGTGATGAATCACTTTTACAGGTTTTCCATCTCGGCCTATCTCCTCCAGAGGACAGGTCATCAACTCTGCCGGGCAGGGCTCATCCATATCTTGGGTCGCTTTATAGCATTTCTCACCCACCCAGGACTTATCAGTACAGCCTGTCTGTTCTCGAAACGTGCGGTTTACCAATAGCATATTGTAATTTTCGTCAATGATGCGAAGCCCATCAGGTATCGCATCCACTACGGCCTGGAGAAATACCCGTCCTTCCTCCTGCTCTCGCATACCTGACTGAAGATTTCTGGCCATCAAGTTGAATGTCTTTCCCAGTACTGACAACTCATCATTACCTGGCAGGTTTACGCGGGTACCCAGTTGGCCACGAGCAAGGGAATGGCTGGCGCTACTGAGCGATTCCACAGGCTTCAAAATAAATCGGCGGATAAACCACCAGCCGCCAACAAGATTGATGATCACAATCAGTGCGCCTGCCCCCATGAGTATGAGTGTGGTATTGCGTGCTTTATCACGGATGGAGGTAGCATCGTAGTCCACCATCAAAATCCCGTTAATCGGATGTTCATCCACTGTTTTGTGGCACTCCTTGCACTGGGGCTTGTTGTGTACAGGGTTGATACTGCGCAATACCTCAACACCCTGCTTGTTCTGCATAAAATAGGTTTGTGGGCTGGTGTACTGAAGTAACTTTTTGTCAAGCATCTGTCCCAGGCGATCCGCATGGCTGGAAAAGCGCACTTCGCCAAGCGGGTTGGCGATCATCACTGCATTTATATTGGCTTGCTGGCCCAAACGCTTCACAATAAAAACCAGCCCCCCAAGATCACGTTTCAGCATGGCGTTTTCCAGCGAAGACTGAAGCAGACGATTGACATCCCGCGCTGCCTGCGCCCGCTCCCACCCCAGTTCGGCCTGATAAAAGGTCAGGAACAAGCCCATAAAGACCAGTGAACTAACAAGAAAACCAGCAATAGTAGCCAGCGTAAACTTATGATTCAGGCTTTTTACGTACCAGGACATACCGTATATCTTTCCTTATGTACTCTATTTACACTGCAGTAGGTGGCATAATTGAGAATGTACATCAAGAATACCGCTGTGTTTCACCTGCCAATTCTACTGAGTAAAACAAATAAGTAACTGACATTCGGTCATGCAGGGCATCCAAAATATGCATTCTGATTCGCTACGGCATTGTAAAGTCAATGCCTGCTAAAATCAAAATATTTGAGAATAATGCAAGATTTTAGAATATCGTGCAGGCGATTTTTCTATGAAAATCGCATGAGATAACAGGATGATCCCAGTCGACTGGATAATCTCTGAAGCAAGGACTTATCTCTGTATTAATTAAGCCCTGCGTAATATTAAAGAATTGGCGTAACTCTTGCTAGATGATTAAAACTTATAATCAAGTACCGATGCAGTTAAACAACTGTACGGTTTTCAACATCAAATGCTTATTCAACAGGATCAGATATGCAAAACACAACAATAAGACAATTACGCGGGATGTTAGCAATCACTCTGTCTAGCCTCATTTTTGGCGTTACAGCCCAGGAAACATCACCGAGTTTTGAGCAAGCCCTGAAAGCCACGGGCTGGTCGGTTCAGCGTGAAGCCGATGGCAGCCTGGTACTAAAACCTCGAGAATCGACAACGAGTAATCAGGACAATAAAACTACTGACGATCAATGGCTGCAACTAAAGGAAAAGCTTCAGGCAGCTGGATGGTTTGTAGAACGTGAAATAGACGGATCACTGATTCTAACACCACCGGATCAGAGCATAACAGCAAATACCGGCGCTGCTGAGCAGAAAAGCGAAACCGGTAGCATTGGATCTCTACATTCCATGCAGCAACAATTACGAGATACAGGATGGCAGGTCATCGAAGATTCTGATGGCAGCATCCTGCTTTATCCACCCGGTGATGCTGTTGCCACAAAACCCCAGCCCTGCCCCGGTTATTCTCTCAGCGCAGTAATAGAACTGCCTGTAGACAGCCAGCATGAGGCCTACATAATTGCCCGGGACTGGCTGAAAAAACAGCCGCCATATAATGCTGAAGTTGGAAGAATACGTAAAATTTTGAAAATCCACATGGTCAGCATTGTTTCAGATAAGGCACCCTACTTACTGGTACAACAGATAGCCATCCGAAACAGTGACGGTAGCGTTATCGTCCTCAACTAATATTGTATTGATAACTTCAGCTGGTCTGAATGAATCAGGGCGAGGAAGCACCCTGACAAATTGTCCTTTCCAAACAAATCAGCTGAAGCTTATTTTGTAAACATTTGTTTTCATGTGGTATTTTTTCTGTATTCAACTCGTAATAATCTGCTACACCAAACCAGTCTAACTTTCTCCCTTCTACTGCCTGACATCTGGTCATGATTTAAAGAATGCTAGCCACCTGGTTTCTGATGGGATTCTATATTTATGTATATTTTTCATACTGTTATAATCGTATACATCATCTGGCATGTATATTGCTATTTTGATGATTACAGAACATTTCACAGGATTTCACGAATATGCAAATCAGAACAATCACAGGCACACTTTTTTTATTGTTGATGCTCACGCTTTCCACTGGCTACTCAGCTTCATCGGCTTCGGACTACCCGATTGCAGGTTCTACACCCTGGCAACGACCTGATGGCGCACCTGTTATTGAATGGGTAAAACATGAACGCCCGTGGTTTGAAAAGGCAGTTACAGGGATCACCCCGCCTTATCCACCCAGTCTCAATTTTCTGGATAACCAGGGTGATTGGTATACGCCGTTCATATACAGGGGAATGACAGGCCCCTATGACATACGGGGATGGCATTGATACAATTTAAGAAATCTGTGATTTTTCTACTTTATGACAGATTCCTTACTTTTTCCTGGCCGGGATGTCCGGACAGAACTTTTTGTAAACCAGTATTTATCCTCAGAGGTGAAAATGATGAAAATTCGAATGTGTAATATAAACCAGCAGATCAAAAAAATTCTTGGTACAGCCGCTTTAATCAGTATGCTAGCCACAACCTCGGTGAGTGCCGAAATGTCCGGCATGTCTGGTATGCAAGGAATGGACGGTATGTCTGGTATGTCTGGTATGTCTGGTATGTCTGGTATGTCTGGTATGTCTGGTATGTCTGGTATGTCTGGTATGTCCGGATACTTCAAAATCACGCCACAGGGACAGATTTTTTTCTATCCTGTTAACAGCATGAGTGGAATGGGCGGTATGTCCGGCATGCAAGGCATGGGCGGTATGTCCGGCATGCAAGGCATGGGCGGTATGTCTGGTATGCAAGGCCAAGGCATGGGTGGTATGTCCGGTATGCAAGGCCAAGGCATGGGTGGTATGTCCGGTATGCAAGGCCAAGGCATGGGCGGTATGTCCGGCATGCAAGGCATGGGCGGTCAATGGGTCTGGGTACCTAACCGCATGAGTGGTATGTCCGGCATGCAAGGCATGGGCGGCATGTCAGGTATGCAGGGTATGAGTGGCATGTCCGGTATGCAAGGCATGGATGGTATGAGTGGCATGTCTGGAATGAGCGGAATGGGTGGCATGAGCGGCATGTCCGGCTCCTTCAAGATTACTCCACAGGGACAAATCTTCTTCTTTCCTGCTAGTGGTATGAGCGGCATGTCCGGTATGCAGGGCATGGAAGGTATGAGTGGTATGACCGGTATGACCGGTATGCAGGGCATGGAAGGTATGGAGGGCATGGAAGGTATGAGTGGAATGTCTGGCATGGAAGGAAACGAAGAAAAAGAAAAATAAATACTCCAACCGCTAGCCAGCTTCATCAGACACAAGGACGTGCTTTATCACCTCTCCAAGGTGAAAGTAAGAAGTAACATAAAAAAATTTATAAGGGTGGGTAAAACTGTGGTAGACACTGAAACAGTACAGGAGCCTGCAAAAAAGACGGATAGCCAGCCAGGTTATCTCATTAGAAAACCTTATAGCTACATTTATGTAGCCCTCACGTTTGCATTCATAGCATTGATCTTTCTCCTGATCAGCACAGGCGAGGTATTGCTAATTCCCCCTTTCGAGCCCTTAACAATACAGCGCTGATATGCCACTGGTCTCACATAATGGAATGCCCGCATTCAGGTCACTACAATCAGAAGGCAAGATTGTACTCGAACCCGATCGCGCGCAACATCAGGATATCCGCGAACTGCATATTGGTCTGTTGAATATGATGCCGGATGCTGCCATAAAAGCCACTGAGCGGCAGTTCTTTCGGCTGGTGGGAGACAGCAATCCTATCGCCCAGTTTTACATGCACCCTTTTACATTAAAGGAGTTACAGAGGGGGCCAGAAACCCAGGCACACCTTGACCAGTATTACGAATCTTTTGAACAGATTCGTGCAGATGGTCTTGATGCACTCATCATTACTGGTGCCAATGTTACCCATACAGATCTTTCCCGGGAACCCTTCTGGGAACCACTCATCGAGGTGATTGACTGGGCTCTGGAAAACGTCACATCTACGCTGTGTTCCTGTCTCGCGACACACGCCGTATTACACTTCCGCTACAATCTGAAGCGTTATCCGCTACCAGCAAAACGTTGGGGCGTTTTTAAACACCAGGTGAAAAATAAAAACCACCCCCTCGTCAGTGACGTTAATACCTGTTTTGATGTTCCCCACTCCCGCTTTAATGAGATCTCTCGTGAACAACTTGAGGGAGCCGGTCTGCATATCCTGGTGGATAGTGAAGAAGCTGGCCCCCACCTGGCAGTCAGTGAAGACGGAATGCGTGTCGTATTTCTGCAAGGTCACCCGGAATATGACACCATCTCCCTGCTCAAGGAGTATAAACGTGAAGTCATTAATTATGCGATGGGAGTACGCAACGACTACCCACCTCTTCCCAGCAACTACCTGCAGCAGGAGCAGGAAATTCTTGATGATTACCGGCTAAAGCTGGATGCAGCTATCACCGCTGGCACACCTTTACCAGAATTTCCGGAGTCACTGGTTACTCACTGCATTGACAATACATGGCGAGATACCGCCAGGGCTGTCGTTGGCAACTGGATGGGCACCATCTACCAGGTTACACACAGCAGTCGAAAGGGCCTTTTTATGGAAGGCATAAATCCACTCGACCCACTGGAGCTGGGTTGGCAGAACGTAGTAAAATAAACGATTTCTGGTAACAAATTGTTACTGTTACACTTACACATATGTGATGATACTCCAACTAATCATGCAATCATGCAATCATGCAATCATGACTAGACAAAATTTTTCTCCCCTCAACTTGCTGACATTACTTGTCTGGCTGCTGCTGTGCATACATGTCAGTGCATGTTCATCAGACAACGAACAACAAGCTAAAGACAATGCGGCTGAGCAGAATGAACAGGCTGAACAGAAAAGCAAACGAGCCGCCTCTGAATTCGATCCTGAGCTTCCCTGGTTAAATGTCTCTCGCCCTCTGGTGCTCGACGACCTGCGCGGCAAAATCGTCATTCTGGATTTCTGGACCTATGGCTGCATCAATTGCATCCACGTATTGGCAGACCTGAAAAAACTGGAAGAGAAATATGGCGACTACCTGGCCGTCATCGGTGTGCATACCCCGAAATTTAAAAATGAAGAAAATATAGAAACGGTACGTAATATTATTGTGCGTTACGACATCAATCATCCAGTCGTGCATGATGTAAAAACCATTCTCGGATCAATATATGGCATGCGTGCCTGGCCGACCCAGGTCATGATTGATCCCGAAGGATATGTCCTCGGTAGTGTAGCAGGGGAAAATCATTATGAACTCTTCAATAAGTTAATTAGTGAGCTTATTGAAAAACATCATGACATCATGGATCCTTCCCCCCTGCCACTGGCACTTGAGAAAGAAAAATTTGCCTCATCTTTGCTAGCAGCGCCAGGCAAGATTGCAGTTTCTGACAACCATGTCGCTATCAGTGATACCTTGCACCATCGCATCATACTGGCTGATCATCACGGACAAATTCAGGCAATCTATGGCGGAACCGATGCAGGCCTTGAAAACGGTGATGCAGAATCAGCCCGTTTCCATTCACCTCAGGGGTTGGCATTTACTGATCAGGGATTGTTTGTTGCCGATACCGGCAATCATGTCATTCGTTATATCAACCTGGCTAACGGTCAGGTACAAACAGTAGCCGGCACTGGCGAAATTGAGCGCCATCGGTCCGGAAAGTTCGACGCATTAAGTGTCGGTCTCGCATCACCCTGGGGCCTGGCGTTTCAGGAAAGAATGTTATATATCGCCATGGCAGGTAGCCACCAGATCTGGCGTTACGATGCGGTAAAGGGAATTATCACGCCATGGGCCGGATCTGGGCGTGAAGGTATTCTCGATGGCCCTGTGAAAATGGCTACTTTCAGTCAACCCAGCGGCCTGGCTATAACGGGTGACTGGCTTTACGTGGCAGATTCCGAGGATTCAGCTATACGCCGAATCCATATGGGTTCAGAGCGCGTAGAAACCCTTATTGGAACCGGTTTGTTTGATTTTGGGGACCGGGATGGCGCTTTTGGTCAGGCAAAATTGCAGCATGTATTGGGCATCGCTGCCCTGAACGCTTCAGAATTACTAATCGTCGATACCTACAATCATAAGCTCAAATTATTAGATCTGGAAAAAGGCGTAATTACAAGTATCGCAGGCGACGGTCGACCTGGAAAGATGATTAGCCATACAGGTGTGTCTCAGTTGAATGAGCCGGGCGGACTGACAATTCTCGACCAGAAAATATTAATTGCCGATACAAACAATCACCGGATCCTGTCTTATGATTTGATAACCAGACAGACAAGGGAGTGGAAACTAACAGCAACCAGATCAGAGCATGATCAGCCCCATTAGTTGTAAAAATTCTGCTGCCAATAATCTGCTGCAACATTAGCGACCAACTCGACAAAAAATACTACCGATTCGATGACTGGATAAGGTCTGGACATAATGTCATGTAACCTGAGATGTATCCATTGTTGATACAATGCGGCCCCTGACACTTACCCACAATTAGATACTCCCGTAACTTCACACTTTAAGCTATTGTATCCTATCTAAAAATTTAATCCATGCAGACAGCCCTGTTATATCGCATCGGAAGGCCAGCTAAATATACCAATAACAAAACCTCTGATTCTGCAGCAAAATTACATGACATATAAGCATGTATTCTACTCCAGCTATTTGATTTGACCACCTCAATTTACATTACTTTACATTAATATCTGCAGTATCAATATCTTAAAAAAAACTTCTATTTATGGCTCGGTTCTTGCTTTATAAATATTGCCCGATAGCGGGAAATTGAATGGTTTTGCGATAAAAGCATTATTGATTGAATCATCATTAATATAATTTATTTAAATACGGAGAATTAAAAATGGCTACATCACGAATGTTCGGTTTTACAAAAAGCATTAAAAAAGCGTTAGGTCTGGCTGCAGTAATTGGTGCCCTGGCTACCGCACCTGTATCCGCAAACATGTATGGCATGTCTGGCATGGATGGTATGGGCGGAATGAGTGGTATGTCCGGCATGGGTGGTATGTCTGGTATGCAAGGCATGGGCGGAATGTCCGGCATGGGCGGTATGTCTGGTATGTCCGGCATGGGCGGAATGTCTGGTATGTCCGGTTATTTCCAGATCACCCCTCAGGGACAGATCTTCTTCTATCCTGCTAGCGGCATGGGCGGAATGAGCGGTATGTCCGGCATGGGCGGTATGTCTGGCATGGGCGGAATGAGTGGTATGTCCGGCATGGGTGGCATGGGCGGTATGTCTGGCATGCAAGGTATGGGCGGTATGTCTGGTATGCAAGGTATGGGCGGTATGTCTGGTATGCAAGGCATGGGCGGTATGTCTGGTATGCAAGGCATGGGCGGCATGGGCGGCATGTCCGGTATGGGCGGAAATTGGGTATGGCAACCTGCAGGCATGGGCGGAATGAGTGGTATGTCCGGCATGGGCGGCATGGGTGGTATGTCCGGCATGCAAGGCATGGGCGGAATGTCCGGCATGGGCGGCATGGGTGGTATGTCCGGCATGCAAGGCATGGGCGGAATGTCCGGCATGGGCGGAATGAGTGGTATGTCCGGCATGGGCGGAATGTCTGGTATGTCCGGTTATTTCCAGATCACCCCTCAGGGACAAATCTTCTTCTATCCTGCTAGCGGCATGAGCGGTATGTCAGGCATGGGCGGAATGAGTGGTATGTCCGGCATGGGTGGCATGGGTGGCATGTCAGGTATGTCAGGAATGGGTGGCATGTCCGGAATGCAAGGAATGTCCGGCTGGAAGTAGAAACTTCACCATTCTCAAGTTGATGGCGCTGCAAAGCGCCATCATTATACCAAAGCCATATTTATCTGGCGTATCTATAAGTTACTAAACAAGCCGCTTGAGGTTGACTCAAAATGAAAAAAATGTTTCAGATCCTGGCACTGATCCTGCTGACAACTGCAAACGTAACGCTGCTTGCAGCAGAAAAAATAAACCCCGAAGATTACCAACGTGCCATGTGGCATCCCATTCATTTTCCACCGGCGATTGATTCCGCAAATGATGCGCAATGCCTCGCTTGTCACCAGGAAATCCTCGAGCACAAGGTTCTATCCAAATTACCAGCCGGAGTGCCAACAGATTCCACATTGGCGTGGTATCAGACACTGACGACTTATGACGGCCCGCAGGAAACATTTCATCGGCGTCACCTGACCACGTCCTATGCCAAAGAAGTAATGGACATGAAATGCAACACCTGTCATCAGGGTAGTGACTCTCGTGAGGAAGCACCTGTGCCTCCAGATATTCAGCAAACACGCTTCACACTGCGTAAACAGGTTAATCCTGATATTTGCCTGAAATGCCATGGTGCATTTTCAGATTATAAAGTGATGGGACTGCCATCTCACTGGAACGAGTCACGAGAAATGTTCCAGAACAACTGTCTGTTATGTCATGCTGGCATACGCAAGACACGCCACCAGGTCAATTATCTTAAAGCGGATGCTATCGAAGAAGCCGGTAAAAAAGATTCTGATGTCTGTTATGGCTGCCATGGCGGACGCCAGTGGTTTCACATCAGTTACCCCTATCCACGTCATGCATGGGAAGGCATGGCAAAAGAGATCCCGGACTGGGCCAAAGACCGGCCTACTGAATCCGAACCACGTTTTCGCCTGAAACAACAGGCATCAACATCGTCTGGCGCGTTACAGGAGAAGAAAAAATGAGTAGTTATTCTTTCGATAAAAATATTCAGCAACGACTGAACCTATCCCGGCGTTCTTTTCTGAAAACGACTGCTATTGGCGCAGGAGTCCTCGCTGCCGGTGGCCTGATGGAAATCAAACAAAGCAAAGAAGCCAAAGCCTTTGCCTATGAACCCTATCCCAAAGATGATGAACTGGAAACTATCGTCACCAGTTGTGCCCATAACTGTGGTTCACGCCATATGCTGGTGGCGCACAAGTGGAAAGATGTCATTGTGCGGTTATCCACCGATAATGGCAGCTACCAGCGTAACGGTCACTTCGGCAAAGACAGTAACGAAGAGCCGCAACTGCGTGCCTGCCTTCGTGGCCGTTCCTATCGCCAGCGTCTGTACTCTGCCGAACGACTCCTCTACCCGATGAAACGCGTCGGGGAACGGGGTGAAGGTAAATTCAAACGGATCTCCTGGGACGAGGCACTGGATTTTGTAACCAAGAAGATGGTTCACATAAAGGATACCTACGGACCCACAGCGCTTTTGGATCAGAGTTATGCCGGTGCATCATACGGAGTGCTGCACAAATCAGATCAGATCGAAGGCCTGCTGGGCCGTTTTATGGGTATGTTTGGCTGCCGTACCAACTCCTGGTCGGTACCATCCTATCAGGCAACCACCGCCAGTTCCCGCTGGACCTTCGGTACTATTGAAGATGGTAACGAGGATGACACATACGCTGAATCCAAACTGATGATCATGTGGGGCTGGAATCCCGCCTACACCTTCCATGGTGGCAATACCTTTATGTATTTGCGCATGGCCAAGCAACGCGGCTGCAAATTCGTCGTAATCGACCCACAGTACACCGATTCGGCTGCTGCCTATGATGCCTGGTGGATTCCTATCAAACCCAATACCGATGCCGCCATGATGGCGGGTATGGCGCACTACATCTTCAGCAACAACCTGCACGACCAGGAATTTATCGACAAGTTCTGTATGGGTATGGATGCTGGAACCATGCCCGACTGGTGGGCCCAGTCTGTCAATGGACAGGAAAATTTCAAGGACTACATTCTGGGTAAATACGACAATCAGCCCAAGACGCCAGAATGGGCTTCAGAAATCTGTGGTGTATCGGCAAAAGACATCATAAAACTGGCTGACATGTATGCCCGAACCAAACCGGCAGCCCTCAAGGCTAGCTGGGCTGCAGGCCGTAATGCCTATGGCGAACAATACAGTCGCATGGCGGCCGCTTTACAGTCGATGACGGGTAATATCGGCAAGCTCGGCGGCTGTGCTGAAGGCGTAGGTAAAGCCTGGCATGCGGAGGCAATTGCCTACCCATACGATCAATACGCAAATATCTGGTTCCAGGCCATCAAATCGGATCGCTGGGCGCACTGCGTGCTTAATTACCCTAACGTAAAGCGGGAGGAGATCGGGCTATGGCCTCGTCAGGACGCAACCGATGGTGAGATACCCAACATCAAGGGCATTTTCTGGCAAGGCTCTGACTGGTTCAATCAGCTAACCAATATCAACAAAGAGATCGAAGCGATCAAGAAGCTGGAACTGGTGGTCTGTATGGATTCCACCATCACGCCTTCAGGTATCTGGGCTGATATATTGCTACCGGTAGCGACTCATTTTGAACGACATGACGCCGCTCTGCCCTGGTATAAGGGTCACTACTACCTGCATCGTCCCAAGGTTATCGAACCGATGGGTGAATCAAAAACCGATCTGCAGATCTTTACAGAACTGGCTTACCGTATTGGTGGTGATGTCTTTGGCAAGGCCTACAATCCAAAGGCTAACCGCGACTATTTTAATGTCAACGACAATGTTGACGAAGCCTATCTACGTGAGTGGTGGGAACAGAAGGTGATGGCACACCAGCACGTGGATATGAGCTGGGATGAATTCAAAACCAGAGGAGTATACAAGTTCATCCTGGATCGTCCGCATGTAGCATTTCAGGACCAGATAGAAAAAGGCGTAGCCTTCCCTACACCTACGGGGAAAATAGAAATCCTGAGTTCCGAACTGGCCAATATTGACGACTGGACCAAAACCAAATACGGATACCATATTCCATCGATCCCAAAATGGATCGAACCATGGGAATCATTAAATTCACCGAAGACCAATAAATGGCCTTTCCATCTCATTTCGCCTCACCCACGTCATCGTACTCACTCGATTTTTAACAACTGTTCGTGGCTGCGTGAGACATATGAACAGGAGGTCACCATCAACGCTGCAGATGCCAGGAAGCTGAAGCTGAAAGCTGGCGATACCGTGGAGATATGGAACGATCGCGGCACAGTAGTGGTGCCAATTTATATCACTGAACGCTGCATGCCAGGCGTGCTGGTACTGTACGAAGGCGTGTGGATGGATCTGGATAAAAATGGTGTGGATCGGGCAGGCAACCCCGATTTTCTTACCCTGGACGAACCCAGCCCGGCGGGCGCTTTCACCTATAACACGGTGTTATGCAACATACGTAAAACAGACCTGGAGCATCGTCCCGGATGGGACCAGCTGGCTACATCCCGAGCTCATGTTTTCAGACGCGAACTCTAATCGGATTTGAGGAAACAAAAATGACAACTCAGAAAAAAGATAAAAAGAAAATCCGGGAAGCAGTAAAGCGCCACAAGCGAATTACCTACACACCGGTCAAACCGGAAATGCAGTATGGTTTTATCCATAATAATGTGGACTGCATCGGTTGCCGTGCCTGTGAAATCGCCTGCAAGGACAAGAACGGCCTGGCACCCGGACCACGATTTCGCCGGGTTCAATATATTGAAGGCGGTACCTATCCCAATGTTTTTGCTTACAAGGTCAACATGTCCTGCAATCATTGCGCTGAACCGGCCTGCCTGCCCACCTGCCCCACCGGTGCACTCTTCAAGCGCAAAAAAGACGGCATCGTAGACATTGATTCTACTCTCTGCATCGGTTGTCGCCGGTGTGAGGCCGCCTGCCCCTACGGTGCACCGCAGTTCGATCCAATTGAAAAGATCGTCAAGAAATGCAACATGTGTGTGGACGAGATCGATGCCGGTCGCAAACCCTATTGCGTCATGGCCTGCATGATGCGGGTGCTGGACATCGGCCCCATCGACAAGATATGGGACGGTAGTTTAGAGACTGTCGCAATGGGTGGTAAAGATATCGTCTCTCGCCAGGTGAAGAACATTGCCGACATTAAACTCACCATACCCTCTATCGGCTTTATCGCCCACAGCAAAGGAAAAGTAAAATGACCTGCGCCAGCCAAACAGTCTCTACCGAAACAGACTTACTCGATAGCTTCCGTGATAATGTAGCAGAAGACCTCCAGTTACTGGCCGCGTTACATGATCATGAACCTGATGCGGCATTGTTAAAAGACCTCAAGTTATTCAACCTCAAGTCTAACCTGACCCTGGTGCTAAACACCGAACCCGGTAAAGAGTCAATGGCTCTGATGCAGCATGCTCTTTCGAGTCTGCCCGATGATCCTGATCAGACGACTCTGGATGAGCTGGCAGCAGACTATGCCAGCATCTATCTCAATCATAATATCAGTGCCTCACCAGAAGAATCTGTATGGCTGGATGAAGATAGCCTGATGTGTCAGCAGAGCATGTTCCAGGTACGTTCATGGTATGAGTCTCATGGACTTTGCATTCCTGACTGGCGGTGTCGACCGGATGATCACCTGGTCTATGAACTGCAATTTGTCGCCAGGCTACTCAACCAGGACAACCAGGTAGAAACACTGAAAAAGGTAGCTACTTTCATGGATGAGCATCTGCTGCGCTGGCTGGGAAACTTTGGCCAACGAGTAGCAGAACGCTGTGATACCGCCTATTTTGCAGGTGCCGCAGCCCTCACGGCCGCCTATTGTGAAGAGCTGCGCGACATCATAGCGGAAGTGTTACAACAACCCCGTCCCACGCGTGAAGAAATTGATGAGCGCATGCAACCGCGACAGGCGCCAGAAGAAATACCCGTGGCATTCACACCGGGCATCGGTCCGGTGGTTTAACTATTTAATAAAAAAGGTCTTTTGTCGATGAAAAAAATCACACGAGATATATTGAAGTTACTTCCACTTGCCTTTGCCACATACAGTATTTCCTTATCTGCAACAGCAGGTGATGCTGCTACCGGAAAGGCTATATACAATGGAGAGGGTGGTTGCGCTGCCTGTCATGGTGCTACGGGTGCAGGCGATGGTGTTGCCGCCGCAGCTTTTAACCCAAAACCTTCAAGTTTTGCTGCCGCTGCTTTTCGTATCGACACCGATGGCGATGGTAAAACGGGCACAGACACAGACCTTGCCAATATCATAAAAAATGGTGCGGCTAAATATGGTGGTAATGCAGGCATGCCTGCAAAGGCGAATTATTCTGACAGCAAAATCAGTAACCTCATTGCCTACATCCGCTCACTAAAGAAATAAGGTGAACGCCTTCAGATAATAATGCACAGTAACGATAAACATCTGCTGGATACAATTTCGCATGAGTCTCGCCTGCCAGAGATAGATGCAGATGCCTGTGTTTATGCAACCTTTGATCAGGCAAATTGCAAGGCCTGTGTGGATGCCTGCCCCAGACAGGCCTGGGTACTTGATGACGACGCACTGGGTCTGGATGCCGACACCTGTGATGGTTGCGGTCTGTGTGTTCCCGTTTGCCCCGGCGGTGCACTGCATATTCATTTTCCATGGGTGATTCGCTCACTCGGTGACCAACGGATTGCACTGCTGGCCTGTGGATATAGCGACAGCAATGAGAATGTAGACACCCTTCCCTGCATCCATGCTTTAGGTCTTCGCCAATTATTGCAGCTGTACAACGCAGGCATCAAACACCTGCTAGTTGATACTGCTGAGTGCGGGAAATGCACCCGCCATCAACAGCCAGACATACACCATCAACTGGAACAGCTAAACAGCTTATTGCACGAGCGTAAGAAACCAGTGATGAAAATCTTTCAGCGTTCCAGCAAGCTATGGAAGACAATATTCAATACCGATGATGTGAGCAAGCAGAGTCTCCAGCTGCCTCGGCGGCATTTTTTGCGCGGAGCCATACAGCTACATCGGCTACTATCAGTACCAGACCCACTCAACAACCCCAGGTTACAGAGCATTCCCCCTGGTAGACTGCTACCGATAGCAGAAAATACAGAACAGCACTGGCCATGGTCACCTCGCCTGGACGAAAACCTGTGTAACGGCTGTGATGCCTGCATTAAATTATGTCCGACCGATGCACTACAACTGATCCAGCATGAAGACACTTCCTCTAGCGGATATCAACTTGATCCTGCAGGCTGTACCGGCTGTGGTATCTGTACCACGGTGTGCGAGCTACAGGCAATAACCGTTCACAAGCACTCACTTTCTACGCCCAGAACAATCAGACTGAATGAAAAACTATGCACTGCCTGTGGCAACACCTTCCATCTACCCCATAGTGGTACTCAATCAGAAGTCAGTTTCTGCCGCGTCTGCCAGCAGCACAATCACAGTAAAAATCTTTTTCAAGTCTTAGGATAACTCTAATCAGTTGAAATCAGACACATACGCCCGATGTTTGTCTGCTTGCAAGGAAACAAACAGGTTATTTCGTAGTCATACCCTCAACAATATATTTAAGGGCAACTCTAATTAAGTATCATAAATTCTGCGAGCTTTTAAGCGCACATATTCAAGGCATGTTTCGCAATGAATGCTTATTGCCTTCATAAGGAACATAACGCCGAAGATGTGTGCTTAAACGCTCGCCCCATGGGGCGCTGCCCAAAAGCCAGACTCCGCGTTATTGCTTCTCACCAGGCAATAAGCATGCTTTCAAAGCAATGCCTTGATTCTGGCTTTTGGGTAGCGCCAGAAGTTATGATACTTAATAAGAGTTGCCCTGGAGGCAACGATGAAATTACCACTACTCTTACTATTCGGTCTTCTGACAACATCTGCTCAAGCTGCTATGAAACAGGAAACAGCCATTTTTGCAGGCGGCTGTTTCTGGTGCCTGGAACCCCCTTTCGACAAACTTGACGGCGTTATTTCAACCACCTTGGGTTATACCGCCGGACATAAAAAGAACCCGACATACCGTGAAGTATCAGCAGGCAGTAGCGGTCATACCGAAGCAATAGAAATTGTTTTTAACCCTAAAATAATATCTTATGCTGAATTACTTGAGGTATTCTGGAAAAATATCGACCCGGCAGCAGTAAATCGCCAGTTTTGTGATTCTGGCACACAATATCGCTCAGGTATTTACTATCTTAATAAGGCGCAGGAAATGGCTGCCAAGCAATCTTTACAGCAGCTTGAAAAAACCAGGCCATTTGAAGGCCATATCGCAACAGAAATAGTAGCAGCCAGTACCTTCTACCCTGCCGAAGACTATCATCAGGATTACTATCAGAAGAACCCCATTCGCTACAAATTCTACCGTTACCGCTGTGGTCGTGACCAACGACTGCAAGAGATCTGGGGAATAAAATAGCCCACATTAAAAAAAGGCTGATTGTCTAATTAGACAATCAGCCTTATAAATCTAAGCAGGCAAATGAAATCCGCCTGAATGACCAGCCACTATACGCTGATCAAATTCCCAGAACTTATTGTGCTGGTGCTGCAGGTGCTGGAGCAGGTGCTGGAGCAGGTGCTGGTGCTGCATAAGGACCAGGTCCATAACCAGGGCCAGGACCATAATATGGACGACCATAACCACGGTTATTATAATAACCACTGTTATTATCCCAACGATTATCCATGTTGTTATAACCACTACCGTAGTATTGGTTACGAGCATCACCACGACCACTGCCACGTGCGTTGCCACTCATACCGAAGTTAAAACTACCGTCGACATCACCCGATCCGTCTCCATAACCATCACCATAACCGGATCCGGATCCATATCCATCATTGTTCCATCTGTTGTTGTTGTTCCAGTTACTGTTGTTGTTATCATTCCACCATGCACTGGCAGTTGTTGATGCAACTAATAAAGCTGCGGCTGTAGCTGTAAGTAAAAATTTCATCTTTATTCCTCCGTCTAGACAATTTAGTACATTTTCAAGGTTATTGTAACTATATAATATTACAAACTTATGACCTTCGCGTCACCAAAAATATTGGATTCGCGTTATATGATACAACTATCAATGGCTAACGCTTTGATGTAAATCAACAAACCATAAACATCTGCTTACTGATAAAAAAGTATTTTTGATTTACATAAAAAGTTATCAACCTACTCAATTTGGCTGACTACGAAAACCGCTCACTTTAAGGTAGAATACGCGCGCTTTTGTATGATGGTGATGGTAGTTAGCGATAAACGCAGTAGTAATCTCCTGATACGCCACAAAAAACACCAAAAGACGACACACAGATTTTTTAAATATTGGGCTGGCCCGGCTAATGTACAAGGTCAGCGTGATAATAACTTGGAGAAAATACATGATTAAACCTCATGGTTCAGACGAACTCAATCCATTGTTCGTATACGATTCTGCAGAAAACGAAGCCTTACAAAAAGAAGCAGAAACGCTAACTTCTATTGTTGTAAGCTCAGCAACAGCCGCTAATGCGGTAATGATGGGCGCAGGCTATTTCAATCCACTAACTGGTTACATGAATAAAGCTGATGCACTTTCAGTAGCGATAGACATGAAAACCACATCTGGCCTGTTCTGGCCAACGCCAGTATTAAATCTGGTTAAAGATGCAGCTGGTATTAAAGCCGGTGATCGTATCGCGCTTAAAGATCCAAACGTTGAAGGCAACCCTGTTGTTGCAGTCATGGATGTTGAAGCTGTCGAAGAATTTTCTGATGATGACATCAATTTAATCTCTGATAAGGTCTATGCACCTGCCGCTGGTGAAGACCACCCTGGTGTCGACGCGTTTGTTGAGCAAGGAAAAGTTTGTCTTTCCGGCCCTATCCAGGTATTGAACTTCTCATACTTCCTGACAGAATTCCCAGATACTTTCCGTACTGCTGTTGAAATTCGAAATGAGATCGCCGAGCGCGGCTGGAAAAAAATTGTCGCTTTCCAAACTCGTAATCCTATGCACCTTGCACATGAAGAACTATGCCACATGGCGATGAATCGTTTAGGCTGTGACGGTTTAGTTATTCACATGCTGCTAGGTAAACTGAAGCCTGGCGATATTCCTGCGCCTGTTCGTGACGCTGCTATCCGTAAGATGGTTGAACTGTACTTCCCTGAAAACAGTGCGATGGTTACCGGCTACGGTTTCGATATGCTGTACGCGGGTCCGCGTGAAGCTGTACTGCACGCCCTGTTCCGCCAGAACATGGGTGCAACGCACTTCATCATTGGTCGTGACCATGCTGGTGTTGGTGATCATTACGGTGCGTTTGATGCACAGACAATTTTTGATAATGATGTGCCAGCCGGCGCTTTAGAGATCGAAATTTTCAGAGCCGACCACACTGCTTACTCCAAGAAATTAGATAAAGTTGTGATGATGTGTGAAGCACCTGATCATGAAAAAGAAGATTTTGTTCTTTTATCAGGAACCAAAGTTCGTGAAATGCTAGGTCAGGGCATGGCGCCACCTAAAGAGTTCTCACGTCCCGAAGTGGCCAAGATTCTGATTGACTACTATCAAACTCTAGACGCGAAATAACCATTACCGGTTAGTAATAAAAACGGCGCTGTCTCTTTTTGAGTTGCGCCGTTTTTTATGAAAGATTAAAAACTTTTTTAACCACAGAGACACAGAGTGCACAGAGTTTTTTTATTGTTAGTTGCGCCTCTGGCGCAACTAACAATACACCTGTTTTTCTCTGTGCCCTCTGTGCCTCTGTGGTTAAGTCTTTTAAGTTTTCAATCAATCCAGTAGTCAACTTCCTGCATTTTCAAAAACGCTTCCGCTTGCCCACCCTGTAACATAGCAAGTGTTGACATCATACCTGCCTCTATACAGGTGGCTGCTGCTACACTTACCGTGTGTGGTGCATCTACTACTGACCAGCCAGTTACAGGATTTAAAATATGACTATATCGCACACCGTCTTTTAATAAATAACGATTTGCATCACCACTGGTAGCAATCGCACCTCTATATAACTGAAAGATGCCACAGGCTTCATCAGAACCCGTAATTAAACGCCCAACTGACCAGTATGATTTGTTCTTTCGTACAGTCGTCATAGCAAGATCACCGCCAAAATTTACCAGTACACTTTGTTTTGTTTTTTGCCTTGCGATCTGCACACAACGATCAACCGCGTACTCTTTTCCTAACCCGCCTAAATCAATTTCCATCGCTTCAGGTAAAACGACACTACCCTCTTGCCTGCTGACTTTTTGCCAGCCGATGTTCTTTACTATTTTTTTTACCTGTTTTTTTGTCGGTACATTATTACTACCATCAAACTTCCATAACTGGCGAAGTACACCAGAAGTAACATCAAACAAACCTTCACTTATTTCAAATAATTCATCAGCAAAATCAAGCAGACGTGAGGTTTCTTCATCAATGGTAACGGCATCACCATTTGAATGATTTATTTGAAAAATAATATTGTCTTTTTTATAACGACTGAACTTGTCTTCAATGCGCCATGCTTCATTCGCAATGGCATTTAGTATTTCTTGCGCAAGCGATTCATTTTCGACTTCCATTAAAACATCGCATGGGCTAGCCATCGCCGTGAAAGAGCCTTTCCAGAAATCGGTTTCCTTTTTTAATTCTGTTTTACGCATACCTTATTTATTAATTTAATAACTTTTTAACCACAGAGGCACAGTGCGCATAGAGAAAAATTTATTTATATTTGCTGCTCCATAGGCGCAGCTAAAAAGCAAATCTCTGTGCGCTCTGTGCCTCTGTGGTTCATTTTTTTATTTTGAGCGAGGAACAAAAGCCACTTCATCACCATGTTCAATCAGTGTATACGGCTCAGAAAACTGTTTGTTCACCGTTACCTGCAAACGATTATCTGCAAACGGTTCTTTCCAGCGATCACCGCGTTTTCGCATCCAGCTGAGCAAGGTTTCAACATTGGTGACCGAGTCAGGGACAGTCACTTCTTCTTCATTTTTCCCTGATATTCTTGCCAGCTCGATAAAATACAGTAGTTTTATAACTACCTTACCTTCTGCATCAGTAATACGAGCATCACCTCGGCTCAAATTATGCTGCTCAAGACGTTTTAAATAATCCTGCCAGTTAGCCTGATAATTTTTACCTAACTCGTGAAGTGTGCTCCAGGAATAAATCCCGGTATCATGTCCATCATCAAATGTTATTTTTAATGCATAGCTCCCCTGCGGATCGAGCATCGAAATATTGACCATCTGTTTTCCGTGCACAGGTTTGTCCATCACCTTGACTTCAGCTGCCGTGGAAAATACGCGTAAATATTCACATGGGTAGTTAAATCGAAAACCGTCTGAAAATGCGATCTCAAGTAATCGAGACTTTTGATGGAGGTTGATCTCAGTCGGGCTGAGGTGATTAATATCTTTTTCGGTGTTGCTTTCTGACATATTAAATACTACTTGTACTCTGCTTGAGCTACGATGTGAGGTAAAAAAAAGTACTTATTCTACCTTAAGGATCCGCTAATTAAATATATATTGTCCCTGCTAGTCCTGAAGTGCACAAAATTCAAGGCGTGTCTGCTAGCAAATGGCCTGAGTCCTTTGCATCTATTCCAGCCTTGTATTTAACTGCCACAAGATTAATTCCCGTAATGATAATGATTCTCACTTAAATAATTAAAATATAACTTGTAACTTATTGATATATATAGATATAAACAAATAAAATTAGCCATAAGTAAAACTTATCGTAACCACAGTATTATTGTTTGGTGTTTCGACTATTTAGGTCTATTCTGCACGCCAGTTAAATACCCTATTCAGTAGTGGATAATTGCTTTTATAGGTGCTTTAGGCATACAATATGTGCCCCAACTTTAGCACTCTGGGCTCTTGGTTATGATTTAAAAATAATCAATGGACATTTGAAAGCTTTAGCACAGCAGCAGTTACCTTGCTGGAATAGTTTGCTAGACACGATTAGCTAGACAGGATTAGCTAGAAACGAAATTTGATTCTAACGGCCGCCATCTTATTAGAGGCAGCCAGAAAGATGAAAAAGGTAGTTGAGAGTGAGAGGGCCATGTGGCCTTCTTCATCAAAACTATCGCAATTGCAATTGCATAAACTTTAAAACTCTAGGAGTTAATAATAATGCCTACTTTTGTACGTACTGAAAAGTGTGATGTGGATGTAAAGGTCAAGACCGTACAGCTTGCATGTACATCTGCCCACACGATTTAATGAAATTAGACAAAGACGGTTCAGAAACTGGACACGCCATGAAGTCATATAACCAGGAACCAGAGCAATGTTGGGAATGTTATTCCTGCGTTAAGATCTGTCCTCAAAATGCTATCGAATGTCGTCACTACGCTGACGTTGTACCTTTGGGCGGTTCTGTGCAGCCTTTACGTGGTACTGATTCAATTATGTGGACTATCAAGTTCCGTAACGGCAACATGAAGCGTTTCAAATTCCCAATTCGTACCACTGCTGAAGGTTCTATCGATCCTTATGCTGGCAAGCCTGAAGCTGATATGGCTAAAATTGAAGAAGTTGGTTTCTTCAACCATAACGAGCAGAACGGTTACCGTGCTGGTGATCCAAGCGAATTGATCTGTAAGTAATTATCAAAGCATAATTATCAAAGCATAATTATTAAGCGAATTATCAAAGCATAATTTTTACAGTTAAATAAATAATTTTAGAATATAGAGGATATAAAGATGGCCGAATTTGGTAATCCAGATGTAGTCGAAGAAGAAGTAGACATTCTACTTATCGGCGGCGGTATGGCTTGTTGTGGTACAGCGTTCGAACTTCCACGTTGGATCGAAGCATCAGGCAAAGACATTTCTGTTACATTAGTTGATAAAGCTGCAATGGACCGTTCAGGTGCTGTTGCTCAGGGTTTGTCAGCTATTAACACTTACATTGGTCCTGAACAGGATCCAGCTGACTACGCTCGTATGGTTTCTAACGACCTTATGGGTATTACTCGTGATGACCTTGCGTACGACTTAGGTCGCCACGTAGATGAGTCTGTTCACCTGTTTGAAGAATGGGGCCTTCCTATTTGGAAAACTGACGAGAACGGTGAGCGTTTTGACGGTTCTAAAGGTATGACATCATTGAAAGATGGTGGTAAGCCTGTACGTTCTGGTAAATGGCAAATCATGATCAATGGTGAGTCTTACAAGTGGATTGTTGCTGAAGCTGCTAAGAAAGCTTTAGGTATCGACAATATCCAGGAACGTATTTTCATCGTTAAACTGATCAACGACAAGAACGACCCTAGCAAAATTGCTGGCGCGGTTGGTTTCTCTACTCGTGATAACAAGATCGTTGTATACAAAGCTAAAGCAATCCTTCTGGCTGCTGGTGGTTGTGTAAACATCTTCCGTCCACGTTCTGTTGGTGAAGGTACTGGTCG